>Ga0123355_10001567_pt1 | contig 31924 bp, 30 predicted proteins | sample TergutEmb28metaG_3_FD_89872 | JGI IMG/M metagenome (GOLD analysis project Ga0123355, IMG submission 89872) | Embiratermes neotenicus P1 segment gut microbial communities from Petit-Saut dam, French Guiana - Emb289 P1 | ecosystem: Host-associated > Arthropoda: Insects > Digestive system > Gut ...
TGCCCGGCAGGGGAGGATATACGGTTTAAGAAGCCATTTGCATGGCATCTCCGCGTAGGAGACCGTGGCTCCGGAGCGGGTTCCCCATGCGGGATTCTTAAACCGTATATCCTCCCCTGCCGGAGCTTTATGCGGGAATGTTCGCATCACGCGCGGCGGGGGGTGTTGTTGCGGAGCGCCTTGCTTTTCAGTACACTTAACGCATGGCATTGCATCCGCGAAAACGAACAAGAGCATTTCTGGCCTTATGTATACTGCTGTCCCCGCTTCTCCTCTTTGGCTGTTCCCGTAGGGCGGACTGGGTAGAGTTCCGCGGCGAAGGGGGCAGGGGAGTAAGCGCTACCCGCATATCCCCCCCCTTGGGAGTGCGGTGGAGGATACGGTTACAGGAAGACGGCAGGCGTATCGACTCCTTTAACCCGCCGGTAGTCATTGGCGACACGATTTACTTTGGCTCCGGAGACGGCAATTTTTACGCTCTGGACGTGGAAAGCGGCTTTATGCGCTGGATATTCAGGAGCGGTGGGGAAATCAATTCAATTCCGTACGCCGACGACCGCCATATCTACTTCGGCTCCAAAGACGGCAGACTCTACGCCCTGTCCCGTCTGGATGGGCAGGAAGTGTGGAGCTTTTCCGCAAACGGTCAGATTAACTCCCTGGTGCGGCGGTACGGGGATTATGTTATCTTTGTCGGGGACGCGGACGCCATTTACTTTCTTTCGCCGGAAGGGGAAGAGCGGTTTCGTGTCAACAATCCCGGCTGGTATCATTTTACCTTCCTTATCGCCGACGGCGTAATGTACTTCGCCACCGGTCCCCGTGTTCTTGATGTGGGGCCTTTCGACATTAACCGGCGGGAATTCCTCTGGTTCATACCCTTTCACGAAATTAACGCCATCTGGTATTCCGTTGCCTCGATACGCGGCGACCTTGTGCATTTCGGCACGGCGGATATTCGCCGTGGCACGGAGCTGGGCTTTTACGCGCTGGATCGCAGGACGGGGAGGATAGTCTGGTCCCGCACTCTTGACGGGGTTTTTCCCGGCGCGGGCTGGGCTTTTCATGATCAATGGGATTTTTTCTTCAGAAATATGGAGATGCTTGACTTTTTGGCCCCCACAATCTGGAGGGACTTGGTTATCTACACCGGCGGGGACGCGGTGGCCCGCGCGTTTCACGCCGATACCGGGGAACTTCGCTGGGAACACGCCTTTGACACGCCGGTTTCTTCTTCCTCCACAATCGCCGGAAACCGCCTGTATTTCGGCCTTTACGGGAACGACCAACGCCCCTCCCGGCTGGTTTGCCTTGACGCCCGCACCGGAAGGCTTCTTTGGTACATGGAAACTGAAGGGTCGCTCCTTTCCGCCCCGGTAATCGCCGGCAGGCGGATTATCTTTGGCACAGACAGAAGCGTGTTTTACGTGCTGGAAGAAGTGTTTTGAATAAGGCTGCTTAAGAACAGTATCGCCTGACGGTAGCCGTCCAGCCCCTGCCCCATGATGCTTTTTACGCAGGCGAGGGCCGGATACGACAATTGCCGGAACGGTTCGCGGCGGCTGATGTCGGAAATGTGAACCTCCACGGCAGGCAGGCCCACCGCTTTCAGCGCGTCGAGTATGGCAATGCTGGTGTGCGTGTAGGCGGCAGGGTTAATGACTATGCCGTCATACCGCCCTAGCGCTGATTGAATCGCGTCTACAATGGCCCCTTCGTGGTTGGATTGGACTATATCCACGTCTATTCCCTGCGCGTGGCACGTTTCCCGCACCAAGGCTTCCAGCGCTTTGTAGTCCGCTTTGCCGTACAAGGCGGGCTCTCGAATGCCTAGCATATTCAGGTTGGGGCCGTTAATTACCAGTAATTTCATCCAGCGCCTCCATTACACGCTCCGCGACAGTGGCAAGCGCCCCCTCGTTTTGTACGGTAAAGCCGGCAAAGTGGCGGTACAGGGGGAGCCTTTCGGCGTACATGGCCTGTAAATCGCCCTGAGAAAGCGGGCGGCCTTCCCGCCCGAGCTTAGCGGGGCTTCTTTCCACGAATATGATGTTCCCGTTCTGGCGCAGATGGCGGTAGTTTTCTTCACGGGTAACGCATCCCCCTCCGGTTGCCAGAACAAGGCCCGATTCCTTCCCGAATTTTTTAATCGCGGCCGTTTCCCGTTCCCGAAAGCCCGTTTCCCCTTCCCTGTCGAAAATTTCAGGGATGGAGCGTCCGGCGGTTTGCGCTATCTCGGCGTCCGTGTCAATCAGGGGCCGGTTCATCTTTTCCGCCAATAGCCGCCCGATGGTAGTCTTGCCGCAGCCGGGCATTCCGACAAGGACGATATTTTCCATGCGGCGGCGCAGCATACGGATAACCGCCTGTTCTTCCGCCGTGTCAATTTTCCGCCCGGTAAAGATTTCCGAAGCCGCCGCCGCCTGCCCCACCAGCATGGAAAGCCCGCCCGCGCAGGGCAAGCCGCGTTCTTGGGCGTCCATCATAAGGCGGGTGCGGGCCGGGTTGTAAATAAGGTCAAGCACGCCTTCCAGCCGGGGAAAGTAGTCCAGCGAAACCGGCGTATTTTCCGTGTCCGGGTACATTCCCACGGGGGTGGCGTTGACGAGTAGCCCTGAATCCTTGTGGGCAAGCAGAAATTCACGGTGATTGTCCGCTCTGGAAACAACCGTAATTTCCCCCGCCCCAAGTTCCTTCATCGCATGGCAAACCGCAAGGCTTGACCCGCCTTTGCCGAACACGAGTACCTTCCTGCCCGCTACGGTAATCTCGCTTTGCGCCGCCATGTTCTTAAAGCCTGCCGCGTCCGTGTTGTCTCCGTAAAAGCCGCCGCCGGGCATCCGCAGCATGGTATTCACGCTGCCGATTTCCAGCGCGGCGGAGGATAGCTCCCGGCAAAAGGGCAACGCCTGCTGTTTGTAGGGAACGGTTACGTTAAGGCCGTCAATGTCCTTCCGCTCCATAAAGGCGGCGAGTTCCGGCGGTTCTACCTCAAAAAGAGCGTAACTATAGCCCCCAAAGGCCTCGTGAATGGCGGGGGAATAACTGTGCGCCAGTTTCCGGCCCAGTAAGCCGCAGCGCGGCATTACATCACCTCGGAATAGCTGCCCAAATACTTAAAGCCCTCGGAAGATTCCTGCATATCCTCCAGAATTTCGGCCAGGGCGTCCGAATACACGGACGTTTCCAGCGTCAAATAAAACAGGAAGTCAAAATCACGGTCGGGAATGGGGCGGCTTTCCAGCTTGCCTAAGTTAATCCCCAGAGCGTAAAACCTGCCAAGGGCCCTGTACAGGGAGCCGGGCTCGTGCGGCACTGTCATGATAATACTGGTGCGATCCGCGCCGGGGTAAATTTCCAGCTTTTTCGAGATGCAGATAAAACGGGTGTGGTTACTGCTTGTGTCCTGAATATCCTTTTCAAGGCAGTTCAGATCGTAGAGCTTAACGCATCTGTGCGAGCAAATAGCCGCTATATCCCGCCTTTCGGTTTTGGCAACCATCTCGGCGGCGGCGGCGGTGTTTTCGCACTGGGTGGCCTTTACCTTAGGGCCCATCTTCTCCAAAAATCTGGCGCACTGCGTCAGGGCCTGCTCGTGGGAAACAATTTCCCGGATGTCTTCCCGCTTAACGCCCTTGGGAGCCAGCAGGTTGTGGTCGATTTTCAGACGGATGCTCCGCACAATGTAAAAGTCGCGGCTTTGCATCAGGTTGTGTACTTTGTTCACCGAGCCTGCGGTGCTGTTTTCCAGCGGCAGTACGCCGTACTGGCAAAAGCCGTTTTCGACGGCGGAAAACACGCTTTCGAATGTCTTGAAGTACTGTATGTCAGGCTGGCTGAAAAGCCGCGTGGCGGCCAATTCGGAGTAGGCCCCCTCTACGCCCTGACACGCCACTGTCGCTTTCTGGGGGAAGAGCTGGGGCGTACCGCGTACCGCTTCCTTAATCTCCCCGCATAAAGCGGATGTTTCGCCCCGCAGTGTAGAGCGCTGATAGCTCCGGCTTATGTCAAACAGCGTGTTGTAGAGGATGCGGGCATAGTATTCGGTTTGAGGGCTTGCCTTTTGCGAAATGGCTTTAAGTTTTTCCGCCTCCCGCTTCTGATCCAGCACGGGGATGCCGCCGGCTTTCTTACAGGCGGCGACCTGCGACACCGCCTCCATGCGCTCTTCAAACAGGCGCAGCAGTTTTTCGTCAATGCCGTCGATTCTTTCCCGCAATTCATTCAAGTTCATAGTCTGGCTCATTGTCGCTCCTTATGAGTTGTGGATCAGTATACACCCAATGGCCGCGATGTTGAAGGTGCAGGCGAGCGCGCCGGGCGGGGCTTACACACAGCTATCGCACACGGCAATAGCCATGACCGCCTCCATGCAGGGCACGGCTCTGGGCACGATGCAGGGGTCGTGGCGGCCCTGTACGGACAGGGATGCCGCTTCCAGCGTGTCAAGACGGACGCTTTCCTGCGCCCTGCCTATGGAGGGGGTGGGCTTGATTACCGTCCGGAAAATTACCGGCATTCCGGTGCTGATTCCCCCAAGTATGCCGCCGTGATTGTTGCCACGGGTTTTAACCGCCCCCCCGCATACGTAGAAAGGGTCGTTGTGTTCGCTGCCCCGCATTAAGGCGGCGCTAAAGCCCGCGCCGAACTCGATGCCTTTCACGGCGGGGACGGCAAAGGCAAGGGAGGCGATGCGGTTTTCCATGCCGCCGAACAGGGGGTCTCCCAAGCCGGCGGGCAGGCCTACGGCGGCGCATTCAATCGTGCCGCCTACGGAGTCCAGAGCCTCTTTCGCCCGGCCTATCTCCTGCGTCATTGGGGCGGCGGCGGCGGGGTCTAAGACCGGGAATTCCATTTCCCAAAGGCCCCTAAGGACGGCCTCGTTGACGTTTTCCGGGTCGAACAGCCTGTCTGTGGCCCCCGCCACGGAAGCCACGTGCGCCCCGATAACAACGCCCCGCCGGGCGAGCATTTGCAGGCACAGGCCCCCGGCGATACACAACGCCGCCGTAAGCCTGCCGGAAAAATGCCCGCCACCTGAAATGTCCGCGTGGCCGCCGTGCTTTACGCTGGCGGTATAATCGGCGTGGCCGGGGCGGGGGATGTCTTTTGTGACGGCGTAATCCTGCGAGCGGGTATTTGTGTTGCGGATAATGGCGGTAATGGGCGCTCCGCAGGTTTTCCCGTTTACAATGCCCGAAAGAAACTCAGGTTCGTCCGCCTCTTGCCGAGGGGTAGACCACGGAAAGCGCCCCGGCGCGCGCCGTTTCAGGAACGCTCCAAGGGCATCCATATCGACAGGTTCCCCCGCCGGAATGCCGTCCAGGGTAACGCCAATCGCCGCCCCGTGAGACTGCCCGAATATGGCAAGGGAAAGCCGGTTTTTCCACACGCTTGCCATGTTACCGCTCCTGTACCCGCACCGTCTTGCCCAAGGCGGCTAAATCCTTCCAGAAGGCAGGGTAGGACTTATTCACCGCCTGCGCTCCGGTAATGGTAACAGGCCCCGCGCAGGCGGCGGAGGCTACCGCCGCCATCATCGCTATGCGGTGGTCGCCGCAAGCGTCCACCGTGCCCCCGGCTAGAGCGGGCCGCCCGTGTATTTCAAGGCCGTCCCCGGTTTCCGTAACGCTGGCTCCCAAGGCGTTCAGCGTCCGGGCTATCGCAAGAAGGCGGTCTGACTCTTTCAGCCTAAGGCGGGCCGCGTTCCTTACAACGGTTGTCCCCGTCCCCGCCGCCGCCACCGCCGCCAGTACCGGCCCAAGGTCGGGTGCGGAGCCAAGGTCAATCTCTGTGCCGTGCCGCCGGCCTTCTTTTACGGCAAGCGTCCCGGCCTGCCAGTCTACGCCCGCCCCCATGCGCGCGAGTATACCGCACACTTCCTTGTCGCCTTGGGTTGAGTCTTTTTCCAGCCCCCGCACTTGTATATCCCCGCCGGGCATCGCCCCCGCGCACAGCCAAAAAGCGGCGTTTGACCAGTCCCCCTCAACAGCGATCCGGGACGGGCTTGTAAACACGCCTGTGCCCTGAATATCGTAGCGGGAATCGCGCGCAGTGCGGGTAACGGCGGGCGTGTGCCCGAAGGCCCGCGCCGCTTCCAGCGTCATATCAATATACGGCCCGGACTCGATGGGCTGCGTTACGGTAAGGCGGCTTGGGCTGTCCAGAAGGGGCAGGGCCATCAATAGGCCGGTGATGTACTGCGAGGAGATGTCGCCGGGCAGGTGGTACTCGCCGGGCTGTAGCCGTCCTTCGCAGCACAGCGTATCCGGCCCCTCCCGCCAAAGACGGATGCCGTGGCGTTCCAACTGCGCATCCAGGGGGGCCATTGGCCGCTGAGACAAGCGCCCCTTCATCTGGAACACGCAGCGGAGCCCCAGAGCGCACGCCACGGGAAGCAGGAAGCGCAGGGTTGAACCGCTTTCCATGCAGGGCAGAAAAAGCGCTTCGCCCGCCTTCTGCGGCTGGCGGCTGGAGGGCGTAACGGCAAAGCCGTCTTCGCGCCGCAGTACCGCCGCGCCAAGGGCGTTCAGGCAGTCCGCCGTGGCCCGGATATCATCGGCCCCGGTTTCGGCGCAGGCAAGCATGGTTTCCTTGTCGGACAAGGCGGCGTACATAAGCAGGCGGTGCAAGTGGCTCTTGGAAGGTATGGCTGAAACGCTGCCCGCTATGCTTCCGGGCATTACGGTTACGTTCATGGCTCGAATCCCGCTTCAATCCATTCTAGGAGTTCGCTCACTGGCATTTTTCGCAGGACGCACTCTCCGGGGCGTGAGGGAACCGGCTCGGTAATAAAGCCGCCGGCCCGCTTTTTGTCGTGCAAGGCGGCTTCGTGCAGGGCCTTTGGCGTGTAGTCCGTCCGATCCGGCAGGTTGTACAGCGCAAGCAGGCGTTCCAGCGCCGTCCGGCATTCGGGCGGGCAAAGGTTTTTCCTCGCGGCGGCGCGGGTGATGACGCTCATGCCGATAGCCACGGCGCGCCCGTGGGAAACTTCGTAGCGGCTTAGCGCTTCGATAGCGTGGCCTACGGTATGCCCGAAGTTCAAGAGTTGGCGCTCGCCGGTATCCAGCACGTCTTTCTGTACGATATCACGCTTTAGGCCAACGCACGTTTCGATAACCCCGGCAAGCTGCGTGTGAAGCGGAACGTCAACGAGGCTCTTCAACAAAGCGCCGCTTTGAATCATGCCGTATTTTATCACTTCCGCGCAGCCATCGGCAAAGGCTTGCGAGGCGAGCGTGGCAAGGACGTCCGGGTCGCACAGAACCATCGAGGGTTGATAAAAGGCCCCGGCAAGGTTTTTTCCGGCGGGCAGGTCAATGCCGGTCTTGCCCCCCACGGAGGAATCGACCATCGCAAGCAGGGTGGTGGGAACCTGCACGAAAGGTATTCCCCTAAGGTATGTTGCCGCGGCGAACCCGGCTAAATCTCCCACAAGCCCGCCGCCGAGCGCTATAATCATGTCCGCGCGTGTAAGGCGGCTTTCCGCAAGATGGTTTAGAAGCGAAATATACCGCTCCGCATTTTTGGAGGCTTCGCCGGGGAGAACGGAAAAGGAAAGGGCGGTAAGTCCGGCTTCGGTAAGGGATTGCATGACGGGCTGTAAGTACAGGGTCTTTACGGTGTCGTCAGTTACCACGAGCGCGGTTTGCGCGCTGGCGGCAAGCTCCCGCGCCTTCCCGCCGATACTGGACAGCGAGGCGGGCTCTATGTAAATATTGTAGCGGCGGGCGTCCTGTCTGGCGCATACGGAAATGGTTGTCAAGGGCCGCGCGCCTTCTGCCCGGCGCGGGTCATTGTAGCGCCTCCCGGATTTTCCCGATTTTTAGCGCCAAATCCCGGAAAGCGCCGGGGGTAAGGGACTGCGCCCCGTCCGAAAGGGCCTTTTGCGGGTCGTTGTGTACCTCTACGATAATTCCGTCCGCCCCCGCCGCCACCGCCGCCAGCGACATGGAGGGAACAAGGTCGGCCCGGCCCGTGCCGTGGCTGGGATCGACAACGACGGGTAAGTGCGTCAGGGCTTTTAGCACGGGAACTGCCGACAAGTCCAGCGTGTTGCGGGTGTAGGCGTACTCGTAGGTGCGGATGCCCCGCTCGCAAAGAATTACGTTCTCGTTGCCGTTGGCCATGATATATTCGGCGCTCATAAGCAGTTCTTTTATGGTTCCGGCAAGGCCCCGCTTCAGCAGAATGGCGCTTTTTACCTTGCCAAGCTCTTTTAGAAGGTCGTAATTTTGCGTGTTCCGCGCCCCGACCTGTATTATGTCCACTTCTTTTTCCAGAAATAGTTCCAGACTTCTGTGATCCATCAACTCCGTAACGATGGGCAGGCCCGTGGCTTCTCTTGCTTGCACCAACAGGTCTATGCCTTCGCTGCCTAGGCCCTGAAAATCGTAAGGCGATGTCCGGGGCTTAAACGCTCCGCCCCGCAAAAAATTGGCCCCCGCCGCCTTTACCTCACCTGCGACAAAGAGTATCTGCTCGCGGCTTTCTACCGAGCAGGGCCCCGCGATAAGGGCGAAATTGCCGCCGCCGATTGCCGGCCCCTTGCCGGGCCCGATGCGTATCACGGTGTCGTCCGGGTGGATTTTCCTGTTGCTTGCCTTGAAGGTGTCGGTCATGTCGGCGACAGACTCTACGATGTCAAGGCTCTTTAGCATGTCGATGTCAACGGGCTTTGTATCGCCAATCAGCCCCAGCACGGTCTGCTGCTGCCCCTGATACTCGCGGACAACCAACTGCTTGTCCTTCAGCCAGCGAACTAGGTGATCAATCTTTTCTTGAGGCACATCGGGCCGTACTATTACTACCATGTTTGTATGTTAACCCTGTCTGTTTTACCACGGGAACGGGGCTTTGTCAATAAACGTGCGGCGGGGGTGTCAACAGTTAAACACGGGGCACTTGTCGTTGACAGAGGGGCAATTAATGCCGATCGTTCTAAATCGTTTTAACTATTGCCATCGTTACTGTCATTTCGCCTTTATTGCCCCGGCGGCCTTCTCCGCAATGGCCGCTGCCGACAAGCCGTACTTGTCCAGAAGCTCATCATGGTCGCCGGATTCCGCAAAGCAGTCTTCCACGCCTATACGCAACAGCCTTGCAGGGTAGCTGTCAGTCAATACCTCGGACACCGCAGAGCCAAGCCCCCCTATAACAGAGTGATCTTCCACCGTTACAAGAAGCCCGCTTCGCCCGGCGGCCTCCAAAACCGCTTCTTCGTCCAGCGGTTTTACGCAGGGCATTTCGATAAGCCCTACATCGTACCCCTGCTCCCGCAAAAGCCTTTCCGCCATAACCGCCCGGGCAACCGCCGCTCCGTTTGTTATCAGCGCCGCGTCCTTCCCGCCGCCCTTCATGATGTTCGCCTTCCCAATCTTGAACGTGTAGCCAGTGTCGAACACGGCGGGCAGAGGATCCCGCCCAAGACGCAGATACACAGGCCCGGTGTACCCGGTTATCGCTTCTACTATCGGGCCAACAGAGGCGGCATCGGCGGCTTGGATTATCACAAGACCCGGTATCGACCTGAGCGAACCTATGTCCTCCGTCCCCTGATGAGTAACCCCCTCCTGTCCCCCGGACAGACCCCCAAGCCCGGCTACGATCTTTACGTCAAGACCGGGATAGCAGATGAATGTCCGCACCTGTTCCGCTATCCTCATCGCGGCGAACACGGCGTATGTTGCTATAAACACTTTCGCTCCGCACGCCGCCATTCCCGCCCCCATAAGGGCCATGTTCTGCTCAGCTATCCCGATGTTCAGCGCCCTTTGGGGGTACTCCTCTCGCATCGGGCCGCCGCCCACGGATTTAAGCGTGTCAGCCGCTATGTACATGATTTTTTCGTTTTTCTGCGCCTGCTTCAAAAGGGCTTCGCCAAAGGCCGCGCGCGTGGAAACCTTGTCATACTCAGCGCTTTGCATGGAATGCGTCATGTTACCTCCCTCCCAGTTCGGTCATTGCCGTGTCGTACAATTCTTTCGTCATGAGCTTCTGGTGGTAATCGTTGTTGTGTTCCATGAAGGACACGCCCTTGCCCTTGACTGTATCCGCCACTATGCAGACCGGCCCCCCGCGATAGTTCGCCGCCGCGTCCAGAGCGCTGACGACCGCTGCCATGTCGTGCCCGTTTACTTCAAGAGTTTTCCAGCCGAACGGCTCCCATCTTTGCCTCATGTTGTTCATGGGGCAAATTTCCTGTGTCGTGCCGCCGCTTTGAAAACCGTTCATGTCAACAATGGCGATGAGGTTGTTCACTCCAAGAACGGGGGCTTGCGTTACCGCTTCCCACACGGTTCCTTCGTTCATTTCCCCGTCTCCCAGAATCACGTATACGCTGCATGGCTTTCCCGTGTGTTTCAGGTAGTACGCCATGCCTAGCCCCGCTCCAAGGCCGTTGCCCAGCGAGCCTGTTGTCATGTCTACTCCCGGTGTTTTTCCCAAAACAGGATGGCCTTGCAGAATGCTTCCCGGATGCCTGAGTGTTTTAAGATGTTCATGGGGGAAGAATCCTTTGTCAGCCAGAATCGCGTACAGAACAAGGCAGGCGTGACCTTTTGAAAGCACCATCCGATCCCTGTTTTCCCATGCCGGGTTTTGCGGGTCTACGTTCATGAACTTGTAGTACAGGGCCGTGCAGATGTCGGCGATGGACAGCGCCGGCCCCGGATGCGTCAGCCGCTGTGATTCGTAAGCTGTCTTAACGATCAGGCGGCGTATTTCCTGCGCTTTGTTTTGCAGGCTTTTTATTTCATCGCAGTTTATCACTAATTACCTCCCAATAAATTAATGAAATAGAAATGTTGATACTCCGGATGATATTTGCGGAAAAAAGATCATAATTCCCAGAATCGTCAGCATCAAAATCAGGAACGGAATACAATACCTGAATCCGGCAAGAAAACTTGTTTTTGCGATATAGGTAGAAATAATCAAGGTCGTGCCGACAGGAGGTGTGTAAATCCCTATTATCAACGCGTACACAACGACCGCTCCGAAATGAAGCATATCCATACCCACAGCCATAGCAACAGGCGCGAAAATAGCCCCTATCAATATAACGGCAGGCGACACATCAATAACTAAGCTTACAATAAGCGCCACAACAACCACAAAAATAAGAATTACGGTATGATTCCCCAAATTCGCCAGAGCCCATGACGCTAATGCTTGCGGCATCATAAGGAAGGAAAGTATACCCGACAATATGGAAGCGTTGGCGATAATAAAAAGCACGACTGCCGTCTGGAGGCCAGCTTCGATAAAGGCGTGGTATATTTTTTTTGGCGTTAACTCTCTGTAAAAAAACGCGCCAATGATCAGTGAGTACACAACGGCTATTACTGCCGCCTCGGTAGCGGTAACTACCCCAAACAATATACCGCCGACTATAAAGAATGGCATAAACAAAGCGGGCACACACCTTAAAACAATTAAAGGTATTTGCTTTAAAGGTGTCGCCGGCCCTTTGGGGTAATTTCTTCTTACCGAAATAACCCAGTTGACAAATAACATTCCAAAGCCGGTAAGGAGTCCGGGGACAAGATTGGCGAAAAACAAATCCCGCACGGACGCATTGGCGACTGTCGCCATAAGAACCATCGCTATGCTGGGAGGTAGTATCAGCCCCAGAGACGGCGAAGTTGAATTGATTGCAACAGCATATTCCGGATCGTAACCAGCCTTTTTCATGGCTGGTATTAAAATCGGCCCCATCGCGGCTGCGTCGGCAACGGCGGAACCGGACACAGCCGCAAAAGCCATGCTCCCGACAATTGACGCTCCACCCAAACCGCCCCTGCGATGCCCAACGATAACGTTCGCCAAATCAAGCAGCCGCCGCACGACTCCTCCCTCGCTCATAAGGTGGCCGGCCAATATAAAAAAAGGAATTGCCAACAGAGGGAAGGAATCCGTCCCGCCAAACATTCTTTGTATTGCGAAAATAGCGGGAAGAGGGCTATCAATCACAATAAAAGCTATTGAGCCAATGCCAAGCGCAAAAGCTATGGGCATTCCCAGAGCAAGCATCAGAAAAAAGATGGGCAGAAAAATTAACATGCCGCTTCCCCCTCTTTTTCTTTTGTGTCTTCCTTTTTGTATCCGCTGATTCGTTTAGTAATCAGTTCAATTGAAAATAGCAAAAAAAGCAATCCCGAAAAGGGTATTATGATATACACGTAAAACATGGATATTCCAATGCCGGCCGACATTTGCCTGTACATACGTATTGCTATATCATATCCATGCCACATCATAAAAATGCCAAAAAGGGCAATCAAACAAAAAATGATTATATCCAATTTTTTCTTGACAGCTTGTGAAAGCTTTCTGGTAACAATATCAACGCCCACCATTCCTCCCCTGCGATATCCAATGGCTGAAGCGGAAAATAAAAGCCATGTCATCATTCGTCTGGATAATTCTTCCGTCCAGGGAAAAGGGATCACTAAAACATAACGCCCAAGCACTTGCAAGCCGGTAGAAAAAACCATTCCCGCCAACAAAAGAAATATAAGGCATCTAACAGCAGTATCCACCCCGTCTAGAACTTTATATGCTTTCAACACAACTGTATTCATCTAATTTCCCTCTGGACATAAAAATGCCCACAGCCAAAAAGCTATGGGCAATGTGAAACATTTATTCGAATTCTCTGCCTGCTTCTCTGATTGCCCTGTAAAAATCAACAAAGCCGTCTACATGCAGAAATTGCTGGTACACATTCGCAGTCAAGGCGCGCCAGCCGGAAGTGTCAGGGTGGGTTACCGTCATGTGCTGTATTGCCTGCGCAAACTCTGCCGCTTCCACTTCCCTGACTGCCGCGTCGTTAAATACAGCGGCTCCAGCGGCAGCTCGATTCACCCATTCTCTTTGCTGATCGGTAAGCCTTCTGTATGTCGATTCAGCGATAGTAATGAACATGAATCCATATACGTGGTTTGTAACAGCCAGATATTCCGCCACCTCATAGAATCTGGCATTTACGATAACGGAAATAGGGTTTTCCTGGCCGTCAATAGTTCTTGTTTGCAGCGCCGTATACACTTCGGGGAAGGCCATTGGAGTGGGGCTTGCTCCAAGCGCCGCCCACAGAGCAAGGCGGGCAGGCATTTCGGGGACTCGCAGCCGCAATCCGTGTAAATCCTCAATGCTGTTTATAGGTCTTACGGTTGTCATGATACGCGGGGTACGCATTAACATACTAAGAACTCTGATACCTGTTGTGTCAACCAAGCGGTCGTAAATATCCCGTCCGATAGGGCCTTCCCAGACTTTTCTTACATGGTCTTCATTGATAAACAGAAGTTCGTATTCCATTATCATCATTGCGGGATCAAAGTTCTGCAAAATACCGGAAACAACAGACATGTCCATCGTTCCCAGCTGCTGGCCTTCCACAATTTCCCTTTCGTTACCGCCAAGTCCGCCCGCCAAAACGTCAACCCTCATTGTACCGCCAGAATAGTACTCAAGCAGCCTGCCAAATTCCCGCGCAGACAATACCTCGACGGTACCATCGGCCATGGATGAACCAAGCCGCAGTGTGCCGTCCCATTCCCGCTGACACCCGATTACCAGCATTGCCGTACAAATAACCAGTGCCGTTAAAAAAACACGCCGAAAAATCTTTTTCATGTTTACGTTCTCCTTGTAAATACTTTTTATGAAAACCTGTTTAACAAACAGGGCTTTTCCCATCCGCAGGCGGCATAAGTTTGTCCTGTATCTTGCGAAGGTGATAAACCATGGTGTCTGTTTTAAGTTCCACCATATCGTACGAAATCTCCTGATCTTTTTTCGCGTCTTTCACAAGCTTTGCTCCGTCAAGCAAACCAAAAGGAACCAGATTTTCTTTCTTTGTGGTTACAGCGAGATCGTTTTCAGCGTACACGGTAAAACCGCCGCCGCCATCAATGGTCTCGCCTGCCTTCATTTCTTTTTTGGCCCTGCCAATAACCTCCGTTAACAAGCCGTACTCGGGAACAACTGTAGGTTCTTTATCCTCGACTGCCCAGACGATGGAAAGCGGGATTTCGTTTGTAACAAGATGATACGGAGTATAAAAGGTGAAATAATCATCCGTATGCACGACATCAAAATATTTTAAGTCTTCCTGAATCTGGGAATGGGTAGTACGTGCCACAACAAATACGCCCGGTGTAACACTGTTTACAAAATCAATGCTTCCATCGGGGTTCTTCAGAGGAATCGCATAATCAATAACACCTCGCTGGTTTAAAATGCCGCCTTCCGATTTAAGGCGGAATACCTTTGCCATTTCCTCCACTCCAGCCACAGGGCCATGCATCCCGCGTTTATCGGGCACAAGCCCTGTCGCGTTGGAAATGCACGCCATCTCAATTGCTGTTTTCGTGGCGTCCCGAAACGTTACAAGAAAGTGGGGGTTAATTTTCAAATCGCTTGCCTCTCGCGCAAGCGTATCGGGATTAGCGTATTTATCCATTTTGCCAAGGCTTGCCGGAGTCTTTCCTACGGCTACTATTTCAAATCCCAAACCGCCCCACCTGTCCACAAGTTCAGTAATCAGGCCGGGCTCGTCACCGCTGGAAACAGAGTACACAACTCCGGCCCGCTTTGCCATTTGGTGAAGCAACGGCCCCACCACGACATCGGCTTCGACATTCAGCATAATAATATGCTTGCCCGCTTGAATGGCTCTGTACGCAACCTGCGATCCAGCTTCAGGGTTACCCGTACCTTCCACGACACAGTCAATCTCAAGTTCCGCGAGGATCGCGGAATCTTCTACCACCACATATCTCTTTAGCCTAATCGCGTCATTGATTTCAGAAGGCTTATTGGAGAACAAAATATCTGAGCTTTTAACTCCGTTAATTTCAAAAGCACGCACGGCGGCTTCTTTTCGAATATCACAGATTACAGCGTTTCTTATTCCTTTCATGAGAAAGGTTTGGCAAATCGCTCCGGTGTTCATCCGGCCAGCGCCAACCCACGCGACCTGTATGGGCTTGTCTTCTTTAAACCGCCTAAGCAGTTTTCTCTGAATCATAGTCGTTCCTCCTACCTATTTAATAAACAAGATTTTCCCGGCCCCTTTGTTGACCTGCTCAAACGCTTCGTTCACTTGTTCAAACTTAAACCTGTGCGTAACAACATCCAGAATCTTGATTCTGCCCGCGTCAACCAGAGAAGACAATTTCCACCATGTTTCCCAAATGCGCCTTCCAAAGATTCCTTTAATATTCGCGCCTTTCAGGTTGATGTTTTGTGTTATGTTGACCGGCACAGTTCCACCGGGATGCCCCACCGTTACGATACGGCCTTCCAGCCGCAGGTAGTCGAACAGGTTTTCGTACACCTTTGTGTTGCCGGTCATTTCCAGAATAACATCCACACCGCCACGGCGGGACGTATACTGTTTGACGACAGACGCCAAATCTTCCTTTGCGGAATTGACCGTAACGGCTCCAAGTTTTTTCGCAAGTTCCAGCCTGTAGTCGTCAACATCAACGGCGATAACCCGCGCCGCGCCGCAGGTAAGCAATGTCATGATGGATAAAAGGCCAATTGCCCCGCAGCCCAGAACAAGGGCCGTATCGCCGGGCTCCAGTTGCGCGCGTTCTACCGAGTGCATGGCAACGCCCGCAGGTTCAAAAAGAGCCCCTTCCTCAAAGGAAACATTGCTAGAGAGTTTGAATACAACGCTTTCCGGCGCCAGGGCAAATTCGGCAAAACAGCCGTTGCAACTGGTTCCGTAAATATCCATACGCATACAGTTGTGGGCATTCCCATTCTGGCATTGGAAGCACAGCCCGCACGGAATATGCGTTTCCAGCGAAATACGATCCCCGGCCTTTACTGATGTAACATTACTGCCGGTTTCCACAACAGTTCCCGAACACTCATGTCCTACGATAAAGGGAAATTTCACGTTAAACTTGGAAGCGAAATCTTTCGCGGATTGGTTCCAGTGATAATAGTGAATGTCTGTGCCGCAAATAGCCGCAGCTTCAACTTCAAACAGCACTTCGTTTGGCTTGGGGCGGGGCCTTTCTACATCCATGAAGGAAAAACCCTTGTTCTCCCCTGTCTTTACAATCGCCTTCACCAATTCCTCCTTTACGACTGCCTACCTCACCCGTTATCACTTGGGATTATCGCCGATTTCTTCAAAATTTCATAAAATTCCACAAAAATGATATTAAACATCGTAAACGCAATTATAATGATATATTGCATCGTTGTCAATACCTATTAGGTGCCTAAAATGACTTAAAATGACCTGTGAATACATATGACTGACATACGAAAAGTTTTAGCCGCTAACATAAAGTCTTTCAGAAGTGAAATGGGGCTAACCCAGTCCAAGCTCGCCGAGAGGGCAAACACGAGTACCCGCCACATTGCCATGATTGAGGTATGCAAGAATTTTCCGTCCCCGGAAATGATAGAGCGAATCGCCGGAGCGTTAGGAAAGGACACGGTTGACCTGTTTGCGGTAACGCCTGCCCGCACCGAGTGGAAGCAGGCCATTCTTGCGGACATCGAAAAACTGATAGCCAGTAAGCTGGAAGAGCTTAAAGCTCCCCCGGAGTAAGCCTTGAATTTTCATTGATAATGTCGGACAATAACAATATGACAAGTGAAATCATGTTTTCTTGGAACGAAGCCAAGCGTCAGGAAAACATCAAAAAACGGGGGCTTGATATTGCGGTGTTGGCAAGTAAGGTATTCGCCGACCCAAACGTTATTTTTAGGCAGGATATTCGCAAAGATTACGGCGAGGACAGGTATCTTGCCTACGGCATGGCTAGCGGCCTTCGTATTTGCATTTGTTTCACGTTGCGAGGGGAGGTTGTACACCTCATCACAATTTTCAAAGTCAATAAAAAAGACTGGGAGAAATATTATGCCGGAAAAATTGGTTAGCATGACGCTGGAAGAAATCCGCAGAGTGCATGGCAAGGACGAGGCTGGAATTATGGCTATGGCACAGGCTGCGCCGGAGTCCGATATGCAAGGCATACCGGAATTGAAAGATTCAACGCCGGGATTGGTTGTTGCCCGTGGTTTCGCTCAATTTCGTGAATACATTAATCGCAAAGGCCGCCCAAAAGCCGAGAGCCGCAAGACAAGGATTTCTATCCGTCTGCCGGAGGAAACCGTAGTTTCGATTCGTGAAGTGGAAGGGTACAGCACGATCCTTGGCGAATATATAATGGGGGGAATAAAAAACGGTTCGTTACAATTCCCCAAATCCGAAGAAGCCAAAAGCATAACGCCATAGACGGAAATTAAGTACAGCGCCCCCGCCGCAATCCCGGCGGGCTAACTGCGGCCCACACACAAAAAAGGCCGTTCCAAAACCTGATGTCTTGGAACAGCCCCTTAAATCCAGTGAACCACAGCCCCCTATGGAAGAGCCGGGTACACTACAGCGGCATCCCACATGCCTTGCCGGGTTTCTCCCCGAATGCTTGGAATGTTCAGAATCATGCCGGGGTGAATAAGGTCAGGATTGCCGGGATCGGGCATCCTGTCCAGGTTAGCTTCGTAAAGGCGTCTCCACTGCCACGGGTCGTTAAACGCCCAAGGCTGGCCGGCGATGTTCCACAGGGAATCCCCCGTGTCAATCCACAACCGCACCGTATGCTGAGACGGAAGAAAAACCATGGCGGGATGGGGCGGAAGGCCGGAAATATTGGCTAACGCCGCAAGTACCTGAAGCGCGGAATCAATGGCGTCGTCCCATTCCGCCGCCGCCCGGTACGTAAGGGCCTGTCCGTAGGCGGTTTGGGCCACGCCAAACTCCTGGGGATACCGCGAAGCCGCGTCTGCGGCAGTGGCATACGTCAGCCGCTGGCGGGCGGCGGCAATGGCGTTGTCCGTCTCCCACATCCTGAGCTGCAGGTACACAAATTCATCGGAGAGGGCGGCAAAGCGCATCGCCTCTTCAGAAAACTGGATAGACGCAAGGTAATCGCCCTCGTCAAACGTCTGCTGGGCAAGAATGGTAAGCCGCACGCTTTCGACAAAGTATCTATTGTTCCTGATGCTCGCGGGAATATCCGCGTCTGCGGGAACAGCCTGAGCGAAAATCGCCTGCGCCCCGAATACTGCCATGAGTACCGGTATGATAATTAAACTGCGGTTCATTAGATGCCCCCTCCTTCAAGAATTCTTTCGGCTTCTCTGGCGATTTCATCGCTTTCCGCCATTCTTTCGTTAGCCAGCCGTAACGCTTCCTCGGCTATCAACTGTCTTTCATAGGCAAGCCGGGCGGCGGCCCCAAACAGGGGGGCGCTTTGAACGAAAAGCGCGCCCGCTTCGTCCATGCTCTGCGCCCGGTACGCCGTGTCGGCGCGGGTGTACAGGCTTTGGGCGGAGTCGAACTCCTGCCGGGCCGCTACATTGGCCCTAATGTCCAAGGCTCTTTGCCGCTCGGCGGTGGCCCCGGTGCGTGAATATAAAACCAGAGCCATTGCGGCCCCGGCCCTTGCTCCGGGGAAATCCCCTGCGTCCCATCTGGCAAGAGCGTCCCTAGCTACGGTATCGGCCTGCGAAAAGAGGCCGGGAACCACCGCTTCGGCGATCTCCTGTACCTGTTCCCTTACGCTAAGCGCCCTAAGCCCGGTTTCGATAGCGCCGTACATCGCCAGAGCGTTGACGGAGGCATCCCGGGCGGCATGGAAATCACCCGCCTCGTACAGTTCACGGGCGCTGTAAACCGCGTTGTCCGCCTGCAAAAGAAAATCGGGACTCCGCGCCGGGGCTCCGGCATTGACCGCCGCGGCGCGGGCGCTTACCAAGTCCCTTTCCATGTTTTCAAAGCTTTGGGCAATGGCTCTGGCGGCCAGCGCTTCAAGAGCCTCGGCGGCTATGGTATAGCGCTCCGCGGATTGACGGATTTCCACGTAGGGTTCGGTTGTTCTTTGTTCTTCCGCGTAGGCATACAAAGAATCGGCGGCATCCCACTCCGAAGGAAAAAGGACAGGCCCGTCAAAATCCAGCGCCAGTTGCCTAGCGGCGGCGGCCCGGGCGGCGGCCTCTTCCAGTGTCTCTAGGGCGGCGTTATAATCCGGCCTTGTCCTGCACGAGACTGTCGTAAACAGAATCAACAGACCTGTTACGATCCAGCATACATACTTACCTTTCATTGGCTACTCCTTCTATCAACCATTGCTTGTGTCATACTCGACACCTAAAGTATACCCCAATTTCACGAAATAACAGTATACAGTATTCATCTTATGGAAGCAATAGCCTGTTGAGTAAGGGCATCACAGCGCTCGTTGTACTCGTTGCCCGCGTGGCCCTTTACCCAGCGCCACGTTACGGAGAAGCCTGAAGCCAGCGTGTCCAGTTCAACCCAAAGGTCTTGGTTTTTTACGGGCTTTTTGTCGCTGGTGCGCCACGAATTCCGCTTCCAGTTATGTATCCACTCGGTTATGCCCTTTTGGACATACTGGGAATCGGTGTAAAGCGTAAGGTTTCTGGAAAGATCAAGGTTTACCTTCAGGGCTTTAAGGGCGCAGATAACCGCCAGCAGTTCCATCCGGTTATTGGTGGTGCTTTTTTCCCCGCCTAGCTCCTCCGCCACAACTACGCTGCCCTGAAAAGTCTTTTGAACCATCACATAGGCCCATCCGCCCGGGCCGGGATTTCCCGAGCAGCCGCCATCGGTATAGATATGAATCATGGAATGATAGTATCATCAAAAAAAACTATTGACTATACGGGCGTATTTTTGCTATCCTAGTCGTAACAATGGTCGGCCCCTATAGCGGGTTGATTCATCACCACACCTTAAATTTCGGGGTGTCAATGTTTTTAGCACCCCGGTAAATGTAATGGAGGAAAGAGTATTATGGCTAAACAATTGTTGTTCAATGAAGATGCCCGCCGCAAACTGCTGGCGGGGGTTGAGCAGATCTCTCAAGCTGTCAAGGTTACGTTGGGCCCCAAGGGAAGGAATGTCCTTTTGGACAAGAAATTCGGCGCTCCAACCGTAACCAAGGACGGGGTTTCTGTGGCTAAGGAAATTGAGCTGGTAGACCCGTACGAAAACATGGGCGCCCAGCTTCTTAAAGAGGTTGCCACCAAAACCAACGACGTTGCCGGGGACGGCACGACAACCGCCACGGTTCTGGCCTACGCGATGGTGCGGGAAGGCCTTAAATCCGTGGCCGCCGGAATGACCCCCTTGGAACTGAAGCGGGGCATTGATAAGGCGGTGGTAATCGCCGTGGATGAAATCAAGAAGAACTCCAAAAAAATCAACGACAAAGAAGAGATTTCCCACGTGGCCTCGGTTTCCGCCAATAACGACATCGAAATTGGCAAAACCATCGCTGACGCTATGGAAAAAGTCGGGAAAGACGGGGTTATCACGGTCGAAGAATCCAAAACAATGGATACCTCTATCGAGTTCGTGGAAGGTATGCAATTTGACCGGGGGTATATCTCCGCCTACTTTGTTACCGACCGGGACACCATGACCAGCGTGTACGAGGATGTGTACATCCTTATCCACGACAAGAAGGTTTCCAGCATGAAGGATATGCTTCCCCTGCTGGAAAAAGTCGCCCAAAGCGGTAAGCCCCTGCTTATCATTGCCGAGGACGTGGACGGCGAGGCCCTTTCCACCTTGGTCGTGAACAGCCTGCGCGGAACCCTCAAGACCTGCGCTGTCAAGGCTCCCGGTTTCGGCGACCGCCGTAAGGCCATGCTGGAAGACATTGCCATTCTTACAGGCGGCGAGGTCATTTCCGAGGAACTGGGTCTTAAACTCGACAACACCGACATTTCCCAGCTCGGCAAGGCCAAAACCATAAAGATCGATAAGGATAACACCACTATCATCAACGGCGCGGGCAAGAACAAGGACATTCAGGACAGGATTGCCCAGATAAAGGCCCAGATCGAAGAGACCACCAGCGACTACGACAGGGAAAAACTGCAGGAGCGGCTTGCCAAGCTCGCGGGCGGCGTGGCGGTTATCAACGTGGGCGCGGCTACCGAGGTGGAACTTAAAGAAAAGAAACACCGGGTCGAGGATGCTCTGTCCGCCACCCGCGCGGCGATTGACGAAGGCATTGTTTCAGGCGGCGCTATCGCCATGATTCAGGCCGCGATTGCCCTTGACAAAGCGGACACCGCCGGTCTTACCGACGACGAGAAGGTGGGCTTTAAGATTGTCAAGCGCGCGCTGGAAGAGCCCATTCGCCAAATTGCCGAGAACGCCGGCCTTGACGGCGCTGTTGTCGCCGAAAAAGCCAAGCACGAAAAGAAAGGCGTTGGTTTTGACGCCGCCAAGATGGAATGGGTGGATATGATAAAGGCCGGCATCATCGATCCTGCCAAGGTAACCCGCTCCGCTTTGCAGAACGCCGCTTCCGTGGCGAGTCTTCTGCTGCTTACCGAATGCGCCATCACCGACATTCCTGAAAAGAAAGAAGCCCCGGCAATGCCCGGCGGCGGAATGGGCGGTATGGGAGGAATGGACTACTAGTCTGCCGCATACCGTGTACGTAGCGTGTACGTAGAATGAAGCGACTGAGGCCGTCCCGATGGGGCGGCCTTTTTTTGGGGGAGGCTGGCGGCATTTGGGCTGGCGAAAAAATGTGTTGTCCAAATCCCCCTCTGCGGGTATACTCATAAATAGGAGAAACGCATGAAGAAAGCTGGTTTCGTTTTATTCGCCGCGGCCCTGCTGGTTTTGGGGGCGGGTTGCGCTTCACCCGGAAGGGCTATCCTTCTTTCCGAGCCGGAACCGGTAGCCTTGGTGTCGGTTGTAGCCAACTGGGACATCAACTGGCACGGCGAAGATCCGGTAAACCCCAATTTTATCGGGGCCTCGACCAGAAGGGCGCTTCACGCAGACCCGGACTTGACTATTGTCTCGAACACGGAAGAACTTATATACACCGCCGAAAGGCATATCCGGGAAATCATGGGTTGGTCGGGGATCATTGAGCTGGCGGACAGGGAAACGGTACTCCTTTCCCGCGCCTATCAGGAAGCGGGCCTGAACAGACGCCGGATGAGCCGCCCCTATGTACTGCCTGCCGGATACCGCTTAATCAACCCCAGAGACAGAGAGTTTCCCCAAGCCCTAGCCGCTGAAACAGGCATACGGCGCAGTATGTTCGTAGAGTTCACCTTTACCAAGGCCATGCGCAGTGGTTTTGCAAGAAACGGGAACAGCGGGGCAAACCTTGACATGGGGGTGCTAATTCTGGACGCCGGGGGAAGAACGCTGTACAACAGGACGTTTTCTCTGGGCAGCAGGGGCGCAATCAGCGTTTCAAACGGAATGTACTCCCACAGCGGCCTTATGGCCCTTTTTGACGCTCTTATTATTGACGCCTGCCACGAATTCCTGTATCGCTTGGAAGGCTGGTGATAGACACGCTTTGAATAGGGGTACATTATGAAACATATTATGAGACATATATCGAAGCTGACGCTCTTGCTTGGTGTTTTTGCGCTGGGAACGGGGTGCAGGGGCCTGCCCGCTCCCCTGCCTCCGTCCGAAAGAGCCTTGGATGTTTTTGCAGGTGTGGCGGACGTGCTTATTTTACGGGGCGATGGCTCCCTCTGGGCGGCGGGAAACAACCAGTCGGGCCAGCTCGGCGTGGGCCACAGCGCCCAAAGGGGAATCGCCGGGGGGGATGTCCCCGCTCTTTCCCGTGTGTACGATGACGAGGGGGCTCCCTTCCTCGGCGCGCGCTTTGCGGCGTTTGGGGAAAACCACGCGGTTATCCTTAGGGAAGACGGAACCCTTTGGGGCGCCGGGGATTCTTCTTTTGGGGAACTGGGGCTGCGGGGCGGAAGGCTCCTTTTGTTTACCCGGCTCAATGCCGGCGGCGTTCCGGTTTCAGGAGCGCGGGCGGTGGCGGCGGGAAGCAACAGCACCTTTTTCATAGACGGCGAAGACAGCCTTTGGGCCGCGGGCTTTAACTTTTACGGGGAACTTGGCGTGGGAAACCGGGACACGCAGTTCTCGTTTACACGGGTTGAAGGCCTAAGCGGTACGGTCAGAGCGCTGGCTTCGGGTACGCGCCACACGGCCCTGCTTAAAGAAGACGGCGCTCTTTGGGTCGCCGGGTACAATGTTAACGGACAGCTTGGCCTTGGGGATACGGAAGACCGGACGGTCTTTACGGAGGCGCGGGGAGCGCCTTCGGGGATCGTTGCCGTTGCCGCGGGGAACCACCACACGGTGATCCTTACGGACGATGGCTCGGTGTGGGCCGCCGGTTCCAATTTCTGGGGCCAGCTCGGCTTGCCCGGTGGCGGCGACCATCCCGCGTTTACCCGCCTTACCGGGGCGGACGGCGGCCCCCTGACAAATGTCCGGGAAATTGCCGCGCGGGGCGATATGACACTGCTCCTTATGGCTGACGGATCGCTTTTTTTAACGGGAAACTACGCCGACCCGCAAACCATGAGCGATATAGCCCTTGGCGTGGCGGGTTCTCCTATTAGGCCAACCTTCGCCCCGCTGGCTCCTCCCCGGCGGGCGGCCCGGAGTTTCGGCGAGGTCGAAAGGGTTATTCTGGGCAACAACAGCATCTACGTGATTGACTCCAATGGCCGCCTGTGGGCCGCAGGTTCCAACCGCTACGGCCAGCTAGGGTTTGACGCGGCAATGTCGTCTGTTTTAAGGATTGTGGAGCATTAGAGCCCCTCGCCGCGCATGAGCCAATGTTCCCGCTACGCCCCGGCAGGGGAGGATATACGGTTTAAGAATCCCGCCCAGGGAACACGGCTACGGAGCCTCGGTCTCCTTCGCCTAAGAATCTGGGCAAAATGGCTTCTTAAACCGTATATCCTCCCCTGCCGGGCATTAGGCCGCTGGCTCATGCGCGGCGGGGGCATTGTTGGGGAAAACGCGTTTATGAAGGCATTTCTGGAAACGCATAAAAATTTTTAAAAAAAATCGCAAAAACGTTGACGTTTCGCTGATAGCTAGATATACTCTCTTTTGATGACACATGTTGTCGAAAACAGCATTATTTCCCCGCCTGTGAAACTGCCGCTTAAAGCGGCAGAACGCAGGCAAGTTACCCCCCCATATGTAGGCATTGTTCAAATCAAGGAGTGTTCACATCATGAAACCCATGACAAAACTGAAGGGGGCGGCATTGCTTTCCATGCTTGCCCTCGCGACGGCATCCGTCACGGCCCAGAGCCCGGCGGAATTCACGTGGGAGGCAAACGCCACGGGCGTAATGGTTACCGGGCGCGCTGGCGCAGGCGAAACGCTGGTGATTCCCCCGCAGATTCAGGGCAGGCCCGTTACCGCAATCGGAACGGCGGCGTTTCTGCAAAGCCGTCTGAGCGTTGTTGTCCTTCCCGCGAGCGTTACCAGCATTGGGGCGATGGCCTTTGCCAGTAACCAGCTTACCGTCATTACCATCCCGGCTGGCGTTACCAGTATTGGATCGATGGCGTTCGCCAGCAGCAGGCTTACCAGCGTCGCCATTCCGCCGGGCGTGGCGAGCATTGGCTACCGGGCGTTCCACGGCAACCAGTTAAGCGTGGTTATTGTTCCTGACGGCATTGCCTCCATTGGCGACGAGGCGTTCGGCGGGGCCACACTGCTAAGGCCGGACGGGACACCCGTGTTGCTGGCTGAGTTACAGGAACTTGCCGTCGCCAGCGCCACGGCTCCCACACCAATTGGCGCACCGGCTCCCTTCGCCCGCCGTGTAAGCTGGACTTCGCTGGAACTCACAGGCCTTGGGCTTCGCCAAGAGTGGGACGTACACCCAATGTTTGCCGTAGGCGGGAATATCTTCGCAAATTATCTTGATGATACCCTTACCTTTGGAGCGTTGGTTACCGCACGGTATTTTCCGGGCGGCGGCCTGTTTTATCTTGAACTTGGCGTGGGATGGGGTCTTATGGAAGACTTCAGTCTTGAACATGGTGTGGGGTGGGCTCTTATGGAGGACTTCGGTAACGGGGGTTCACGCGCCTCTGGATTTATGATTGCCCCGGCTATGGGGTTGCGCCTTGCCAACCGCCCCGCGGCATTCTTTCCCTTTAACCCGTTTATTAGCGTACCGTTTTTGCCCTTCGCCGGAGGCTCCGAAATTCCTTTTGCCTTTAGGTTCGGCTTTGGCGGGGAAGGGGACGAAGTGACTGGACTTGCCCCGCTTCGCGCGAACTGGCTTTCTGTTGAAATTACAATGCTTGGCGGCGGCCTTCGCAAAGAGTGGAATATGCACGATATGCTTGCCATCGGCGTAAACGCTTTTTTAAACACTCTGGATTTTAATTATGATTCTTTTGGGGTTTTGGCTACCGCACGGTATTTTCCGCTAAGAGATTCCCGGTTTTACCTTGAACTTGGCGCAGGATGGGGTTCTTTATGAACGTGTTTGTAAGCACTCCGTTTCTGCCATTTGAAGAAGGAATCCCAGATCTTGCCATACCTAGATTTGGCATTGGCGCTGGCTGGGCGTGGTAGGGTTCGCCCCCCACCCGCTTCGCGCAGCCTTCCCGGCTCCGCCGGGAAGGCCCCCAGCAATGCCCCGCCGCGCGTGAGCCTCTAGAACAATGCCCGGCAGGGGAGGATATACGGCTTAAGAAGCCATTTTGCATGGACTCTCCGCGAAGGAGACCGTGGCTCCGTAGCGGGTTCCCCATGCGGGATTCTTAAACCGTATATCCTCCCCTGCCGGGGCTTTTTGCGGAAATGCTCACGTTCATGCACGGCGGGGGGACACGTGAATCTAATTTAGGCTAGAGAAGTCATTATTTACAAAAAAAGTGTAAAATGTCCCCGAGGGGAAAACATGGGGATATTATGCGAATTACGCAATGAAATGAAGTTCTTTGAGGAAGAGGCAGAACATGAGGGGTATTGGTACAGCATAGGCGATGTTCTGACGATACTTGTGTGCGGGATGCTCTGCGGGCTTCAACGGATAGACGACATTCACGACTGGGCGCATGCAGCGCCCCCGCGGGCGTTCCTTGAGGCGCAGTTCGGGATAACAAGGACGCCGTGCAGAGCACAGTTTTACAACATACTGCGATGCGTGGACGCGGAAAAGTTTAACTTGAGTTTTGTCAGGTGGATGTCTACCGTTCTGAGTGGGTCGGCACAAGGCAAGACAAGAAGCCTGCCCGCACGCTTTTTCAATGAAACCATACTGCGCTCTCCTTCAATATCACGTAGGGTTGAAACAACAGCAACGCAAGAAAAAACACCTTCTACGTGCTGTCTATTAAATGTGTATGTATTGCCCGGCTTGTTTCAATAGACATTTTGGAGAAAACACGAAAACGGTGGAGCATCTTCTGGGAAATTGCTTGCTCCCGGCATTACCGCACGGCGGGCATTGCTGGGGGGCTCCGCAGAAGCCCTATTGACAGTTCTGCTAGCGGTCAGCATAATCCAACGATTGACGATTCGAAAAAAATTGATTTTTTTTGAAAAAATGTTGAAAAAAAACGGATTTGTGGATACACCGTCTGTTGTGGAAATGGTCATGGAGAGAACGATGACGAAAAACGGCGATAAAACTCACTTCCCGCAAACCTGTGGGCATAGCTCGCCCACGCTGGCTCACGGTATGCTCATAGATAGGCAACAGGCAACAGGCAACAGGCAACAGGCAACAGGCAACAGGCAACAGGCAACAGGCAATTATACACTAGCTCATTTGGGCTGTGTCTACCCCCGCTAATAGCACGTTTTTTAATAGCATATAATCCCCCACAAGCATCCCAGCCTCGCATCGCAGAAGGGAAGCCGAACCTGCTCCAAAATCTGACATTTTGGAACAGCCTTAGATTTTTCTCTGGAATAACAGGCGTACACGAGCAAGAGGTTCGGCGAACCTTCAGTTCGGTACGCCTTTTATTTTGCCTGCTCGTATAAGCGGGTAATCTTTTGGACGAATGTCCACGCGATTACCCGCTTAAAGAAAGCTGGGGGTCGCAAAATGGGAGTGTTCTATGAAACACCACACATTGAAATGGGCCGGGGTTATTACAATTCTGGCATTTTTGGCTGTCAGTTGCGGCGGCGATGGCGACCCGCCTCCCGGAATAGACCGGAGCGGCTTGGGGGCGGCAATAGCTACGGCGCAAGCAATGCTTGCCGGTACAGATGTGTCGGCAAACGGCGCTGACGTGCATGACAACAGGTACTGGACTAGCGGCACGGATCGCGGGATACTCCAGAGCGCAATTGACAGCGCACGGAGTGTCTATAACAACCCTGCGGCAACACAGGCAGCGATTAACGCCGCTGCTACAATCATGCGTGACGCAACCGATGATTTTGACGATGCGAGAGCGCCCGGCACGTTACCGACGGATCAGGTTAGCCTGGCTGGCCTTAATACGGCCATCTCCGATGCCATTGCGTTGCGTAACAGCACTGAGGAAGCGCAAACTGGCGCCAGTTTTCCGCCAACTGTGTTCTGGGCAACACAAGCCGCGCATAATACCTTTCAGGCGGCTATCACTGCGGCTACCACCGTGCGCGACAACGCTGACAGCACACAAGCGCAGGTAGACACAGCGCGCGACACGCTTATTGTCGCGCATGGCGTGTTCAACACCGCGCGAAGCCCCGGCACGCTAGACCCGCACGGCGGATTCCTTGGACTGCCCCCCGTACATCTAAGCGGACAAGTGTACACTGTTACGCGGCCTGATGATTTTGCGCCGCCGATATACACGCTGTCCAACGTTAATGCTACAGTTACCTCTTCGGAGTTTTACCCCTCTACCATAGGGACAATTGCAAACGGTATTCTTGACGTAACATTAGGCACACCATCCTCTTTTTCTTTCCAGAACATACAAGATTCATGGCTCATTGAATTTTTGGAGGATGTATTTAATAATGTTACCGTCTCAGACAATGCTGTACAAATAGCCGAATTGTCTCTTGGTACATCCGATCCTGGTGGCAATCTTGGCAGAGGATTTTCTAGTGGAGCCATCACGAATTTTAGGGATGAATATGTGCGCTTCATGTTTGTGAGCGCAGACGTAACCATAGGCGGGACGGGTAGACCCAATGTATTCGCATGTGATTGTGTATACTGGGATGGTGCATGTTATTGCGAGGAGGACATCGGCGCGTGCTATTGCGCAGGAACCCTTACAACTACCACTTTTAGCATCACTCTTAGGCAGGGCTGGAACGCAATACTTGGGGTGGAGGCCGGCAACGCAATAACAGGCGCTATGACCATGTCTCTATACCACCGGAATCCCGGCCCCCCCGTGCGCTGGGTGCATAGCGTATGGGACGGCGGCGGTTTTTTTGCTGACAGCCTTGACCTCTCGCTCGAACCTGCCATACAGGAACGGCCCGGCAGAGCCAACCGCTGGTTAGGGGGCCGCCGCTAACGGGCAACGCGGCAGTGGGGGCTGTCCGCTACTGCGGGCGGCCCCTTTGCGTTTGCGGAGGGTGTGTTACGGGGGCAATGCCGTGCGGTAATGCCTTTTTGGGGGAACGCCGGGGACTGGTGTTCTCCCCCCTCCAGCAATGCCCGCCGCGCAATTGACACAAAACAGCCATATGCGATACGCTCAAGTCTTATGACATTAAGCGGAGCGGAAATAGTTATTGAAGAACTTGTCGCGCAGGGCGTTGATACCGTGTTCGGGTATCCCGGCGGCATGGTTATACATATATACGATGCGTTGTACAAAAACTCGCACCGGATAACCCATGTCCTTTCGGCCCACGAGCAGGGCGCGGCCCACGCCGCAGACGGCTACGCCAGAGTTTCCGGGCGCACCGGCGTTGCCATTGCCACAAGCGGCCCCGGCGCGACAAACCTTGTAACAGGCATCGCAAACGCCTACCTCGATTCCGTGCCCGTGGTGTTTATTACCGGAAATGTCCCCGCGAACCTGCTGGGCAAGGACGCCTTTCAGGAAATTGACATCGCAAGCGTTACACAGCCGATAGTGAAGCACAACTATGTCGTAAGGGAAATAAAGCACCTCCAGTACACCTTGCGCGAGGCGTTTCTGATAGCCAAGTCCGGCAGAAAGGGCCCGGTTCTTGTGGACATACCCAAAAACGTTCAAGTGGATTTTTTCGATTACGACCCCGGCCTTAACGTGTCCATTCCCGGCGCGCTGAAAAACACCAGAAACATTGACGCGCTGGACAAGGCCCTTGCCGCAATCGAAAAAAGCAAGCGCCCCTTCATTTATTGCGGCGGCGGCGTCAGCGCCTCGGACACCAGGGCGGCGGTTATCGAGCTTTCCAAAAAACTCGGCGCTCCGGTAGCCTTAAGCATGATGGGAATTGGCTCGATACCGGACAGTTACGAACTAAACCTAGGTATGTGCGGAATGCACGGCAGGTATGCCTCGACCGTTGCTCAGTCGGAAGCCGACCTTGAAATCGCGCTGGGCGTGCGTTTTTCTGACCGCGCGACAGGAAACACAAAAGAATACTCCAAAAACTGCGCCGTCATACATATCGACATAGACGCCGCCGAAATCGGGAAAAACATATCGCCCCAGATCAGCCTTTGCGGGGATTTGCGGGAAATACTGCCAATGCTGGTGGACAAAACCGCCGCCAAGCCACAGGGCGAATGGCAGGCAAGGGTGCGAGAGCTAAAAGCCACGGAAATCCCCCAGACAAACTGCCGCCTTACGCCGCTTTCAATCATAAACTGCGTGAATTCGTATTTCGACAGCGACACGGTAATCGCTACCGAAGTCGGTCAGCATCAGATGTGGGTTACGCAGTATTACAAGTTCGAAAAACCCCGCAGGCTTCTTACCTCAGGCGGCCTTGGGGCAATGGGCTTTGGCTTGGGCGCGGTCATAGGGGCGTGCGTGGCGCAGGGGCGGAAAAGAGCCGTCCTTTTCACCAGCGAAGGCAGCTTCGGGATGAACCTGACCGAGTTCGCCACGGCAGTTACCTACAAGCTGCCCATTGTCGTGGTAATCCTTAACAACGGTGTGCTTGGAATGGTGCGGCAGTGGCAGACGCTGTTTTTCGACAAGCGCCACTCGCAAACTACGCTGGAGCGCAAGACCGATTTTCCCGCCCTTGCGCGGGCGTTCGGGGCGCACGGCTTTTCGGCGGACAGCCTTGACGAACTTAACGCCGCCCTGAAAAACCTGCCGGACGGCGGGCCATGCCTGATAAACTGCGTAATCGACAAGGACGAAATGGTGTTCCCAATGATTCCCGCCGGAGGTTCAGCCAGAGACATCATAATTAATCAGGATGAGGTGCTGCGAACATGAGCGAAAAATTCACGGTCGGCATAATCGTCTCGAACCACTTTGGCGTGTTAAGCCGTGTCGCGGGCCTGTACGCGAAGCGCGGGTACAACATCGATAGCCTTGCCGTGGGCGTAACGGAAAACCCCGCCTATTCACGGATGACAATAGTATCCACAGGCGATGAGTACATGAAAGCTCAGGTGGTGCGCCAACTGGAAAAACTGCACGATGTAAAAATGGTTACCGTGTTTGAAAAAGGCAGCGCCGTGTCCAACGAGCATATGCTTATAAAGATCAGGGCCAGCGGAACCAGCAAAGCCAAAATCAGCGAGATGATAAACAACTACGGCGGAAAGGTCGTGGATTTTTCCGGCGAATTTATAACCGCGGAGCTAACGGGCAGCCCGGAAAAAATAGAGCGTCTTATTGACGAGGCCAGAAATATTGGTATACTTGAATTGTGCCGCTCAGGACTAATTTCCATGGTTCATGGTATGGAGAAGGCGCTGGGCATCGGCAATCTTGACTAGAATTGAAGGAGACGAAGTATGCCGCAAATCTACTACGAAAAAGACTGTAACCTTGCCCTGATCAAAAGCAAAAAGGTAGCCGTTATCGGTTACGGCAGCCAAGGACACGCTCACGCCCAAAACCTGCGTGATAACGGCGTTTCCGTCATTGTCGGGCTGTACGAGGGCTCAAAGAGCGCGGAAACCGCGAAGAGCGACGGCTTCGAGGTGCTGACCAGCGCCGAGGCCGTAAAAGCCGCCGACGTGGTCATGCTGCTGGTAAACGACGAAAAGCAGGCCGGGCTTTACAATGCAAATATCGCCGGAAATCTGCGAAAGGGCATGACGCTCTGCTTTGCCCACGGCTTTAACATCCATTACAACCAGATTATCCCGCCGCCCGAAGTCAATGTAGTGATGATTGCGCCCAAGGGCCCCGGCCACACGGTTCGCAGCCAGTTCACCGAGGGGCGGGGCGTACCCTGCCTTATCGCCGTGCATAACAACGCGACCGGGGACGCGAAAGAAATTGCGCTGGCGTATGCCGCCGGGGTTGGCGGCGCGAGGGCCGGCGTTCTGGAAACAACGTTCAAAGAGGAAACCGAAACAGACCTGTTCGGGGAGCAGGCCGTTCTGTGCGGGGGCGTAACAGCGCTCATGAAGGCCGGGTTCGAGACGCTTGTCGAGGCAGGCTACCAGCCGGAAAGCGCCTATTTTGAATGTGTCCACGAAATGAAGCTTATTATCGACCTTGTGGCGAAAGGCGGGCTGTCCTTCATGCGGTACTCGATCAGCGACACCGCCGAGTACGGCGACTACTCCACCGGCCCCCGCATCATCACCGAAGAAACCAAGAAAGAGATGAAAAAGGTGCTATCCGAGATACAAAGCGGCGAGTTCGCCAAAAACTGGATACTGGAAAACAAGGCCGACCGGCCCTCGTTCCTTGCGAAGCGGCGGCTGGAATCGGAACACCTTGTGGAAAAGGTCGGCGCTGAATTGCGGGCCAAGATGAGCTGGCAGAAATAGCCGTCCCCCGCCGCGCGTGAGCATTCCCGCATAAAGCCCCGGCAGGGGAGGATATACGGTTTAAGAATCCCGCATGGGGAACCCGCTCCGGAGCCACGGTCTCCTACGCGGAGATGCCATGCAAATGGCTTCTTAAACCGTATATCCTCCCCTGCCGGGCA
>Ga0123355_10001568_pt1 | contig 31921 bp, 27 predicted proteins | sample TergutEmb28metaG_3_FD_89872 | JGI IMG/M metagenome (GOLD analysis project Ga0123355, IMG submission 89872) | Embiratermes neotenicus P1 segment gut microbial communities from Petit-Saut dam, French Guiana - Emb289 P1 | ecosystem: Host-associated > Arthropoda: Insects > Digestive system > Gut ...
CATTTTGCGCAAAAATGTGAAGCGCGCATACAGGAGTTAATGTCCGGCGGTACGACCGTTTTGGTGGTGTCGCACTCGATTGATACCATAAAGAGCTTATGTTCCCGTGCGCTCATTTTGCAGCGCGGGCAAATGACAGCGATAGGCTCGGTAGAAGAAATATGCGAAATATACCAGCCGGAGAGCTGACTCATGATTACCATTTTGCTTGCCACATACAACGGCCAAAAATACCTGCCCGCGCAATTGGATTCCTTGCTTAATCAGACATTTACCCAGTTTAGAATATGGGTACAAGATGACGTTTCTACAGACTCTACCTGGGATATTCTCAATGCATATAGCACAAAATATCCGGATAAATTTCACTTAACCAGGCGCAATACCAATTCCGGCAGCGCAATGAATAACTTTTTAGATTTGATAACAACGGTACGTGACGACTATTTAATGTTGTGCGACCAAGACGATATTTGGCTTCCAAATAAAATTGAACTGACCATGGCTAAAATGAAAGAGATGGAGAGAGATTTCCCAGACTTACCGCTATTGGTGCATACGGATTTGAAAGTAGTGAACCAAGATTTACAAATAATAAGCCCTTCGTTTAGGGTGCAGACGAAACGCAACTATAATCGCATGGCGTTTAATCAAGTATTAAACCTGAACAACGTATCCGGCTGTACAACTATGTATAATTTGGCTTTGGCAAAATTATTATATGCCCCGCCCAAGCATTGCGTTATGCATGACTGGTGGTTGCAGCTTGTAGCTACAGCCTTGGGAAAAGTAGACCATATTCATGACGCAACCCTGCTTTATCGCCAACATGCCGAAAATGCTTGCGGAGCAAAAAACGTACGGAAAGTATCCTATAAATTAGGACGGCTGTTAAATGGCGGGCAGTTAAGACATGTGCTTCACGAAACGTGCCGTCAGGCAGGTTGCTTGCTGGATATGTACCAAGATAAATTAACCGATAATCAAAAATATATTTTGCAAAATTACGCTGCCATTCCGCAGATGTGCAAAATCAACCGTCTAAGAACGCTCGCTAAGTTGCGCATATTTATGCCAAGCTTTAGCCGGAATATCGCATTGATATTATTTATATAAGGGAGGACGCTATGAAAGGTATAATTCTAGCCGGTGGCGCAGGTACAAGACTCTTTCCATCCACTTTGTCGGTGTCAAAACAAATTTTACCAATCTACGACAAGCCCATGATTTACTACCCTATTTCAACACTAATGCTGGCAGGGATAAGGGAAATTTTAATTATTTCCACCCCAAGGGACATCGGTCAGTTTGAGGCATTGCTTGGTGATGGTTCTCAATTCGGCGTTAAATTTTTCTATGCTGTACAAACAGAGCCCCGCGGCCTTGCGGATGCTTTTATTGTCGGCGAGACATTTATAGGCGACGATAAAGTTTGCCTGGTGCTTGGGGATAACGTGTTTTATGGCTACGGTTTTACGGGAATACTAAAAGCTGCTGCAGAGCGTGAACAAGGGGCTACAATTTTTGGGTACCACGTCAGCAACCCGACAGAGTTTGGCGTTGTTGCTTTTGACGATAACGGCAATGTGCTTTCTATAGAAGAAAAGCCAGCGCAGCCAAAATCCAACTATGCTGTACCCGGCTTGTATTTTTACGATAATCAGGTCATAGACATCGCAAAAAATGTAAAACCCTCTCCACGCGGCGAAATAGAGATAACATCTGTAAACAACGCATACTTGGAAAAAGGCCAGCTTAAAGTAGAACTTTTTGGGCGTGGCATGGCTTGGCTCGACACGGGAACGCACAGCTCTATGCTTAATGCGTCTGTGTTTGTAGAAACCATCCAACAGCGTCAGGGGCTATATGTATCCTGTTTGGAAGAAATTGCTTACAAGCGTGGGTTTATCACCAAAGAAACATTGCTTGCGCAAGCAGATAAAATGAAAAATACAGAATACGGCCAGTATCTGTTCCGTATTGCAGATGAGGTCTAATATGAACATTATTCAAACAGAATTGCCGGGCGTAGTCATTTTAGAACCCGCAGTTTTTGGTGATAACAGAGGATGGTTTATGGAGTCTTGGTCGCTTGCAAAAATGCAGCAAGCCGGGTTAAACTACGATTTTGTACAGGACAACCATTCATATTCGGCTCAAAAAGGCGTTTTGCGTGGTATTCATTTTCAAAATAACCCGGCAGCTCAAGCCAAACTTGTGCGTTGTGCAAGAGGTGCGGTACTGGATGTTGCCGTAGACCTTCGCAAAAATTCACCAACATATAAAAAATGGGTTGCGATAGAGCTTTCTGCCGAAAATAAACGGCAGCTATTAATCCCCCGTGGTTTTGGGCATGGCTTTATAACGTTAACAGAGGATGTGGAGTTTTTATATAAAGCCGACAACCTCTACAATGCAAGTGCAGACCGCAGTATCCGCTACAACGACCCGGAACTGGCAATAGATTGGGGCATAATAAATCCCGTTGTATCTGAAAAAGATGCAAATGCACCATTTTTGAGAGATAGCGATTGTAATTTTTCATTGGAGGGCTGATTATGACAATTTTAGTAACAGGTGGCGCGGGGTTTATAGGCGGCAACTTTGTATATTACATCTTGGAAAAGTATCCATCATACAAAGTGGTTTGCCTTGATGCATTAACTTATGCAGGCAATATGGAAACATTGGCAAAAGCCATGGAAAACCCACAATTTACTTTTGTCAAAGCTGATATTTCCGATAGGGACGCTGTTTATTCAGTATTTGAAACCTACAAGCCTGGCACCGTAGTAAATTTTGCCGCAGAAAGCCACGTAGACCGTTCTATTACAGACCCCGGGCTTTTCTTAAAAACGAATATCATCGGCACAGGCATATTAATGGATGCTTGTAGAAAATACGGCATAACCCGTTTTCACCAAGTTTCCACAGACGAAGTCTACGGCGACCTTCCTCTTGACAGGCCCGATCTGTTTTTTACGGAAGAAACGCCGATTCATACTTCCAGCCCGTATTCTGCATCTAAGGCTTCTGCGGATTTGTTGGCGCAGGCGTACTACCGCACTTATAAATTCCCTGTTACCATCTCGCGTTGCAGTAACAACTATGGGCCATATCATTTCCCAGAAAAACTGATACCGTTAATGATTGCCAACGCCTTAAATGACAAGCCACTGCCTGTATATGGCAAAGGCGAAAACGTGCGCGACTGGCTCTATGTAACAGACCATTGCGCGGCAATTGATTTGATTTTGCACAAAGGCACCAATGGCGAAGTGTATAATATAGGCGGCCATAATGAGCGCACGAACCTGGATGTAGTAAAAACAATTTTGCATGAACTGGGCAAGCCCGAAAGTTTAATACATTTTGTAACGGACCGCCCGGGCCATGACCAGCGTTACGCCATAGAACCCACAAAAATAAGCAACGAATTAGGCTGGTTGCCTACTACTTCATTTGATGAAGGTATAAAGCTTACTATCCAGTGGTATTTGGATAACCGTAGCTGGTGGGAAAATATTTTGGCTGGAGAGTATCAAAATTATTACGAAAGAATATATGGAGAAAGATAAAATGCATCCAAGCTCAATGTTTAATATGCAAGCATTTATTGATAATTATTTGTCTGAACCTACTTGTTTAATAAAAGTGGCTGATATAGGTAGCCAAGTGGTGGCAGGGCAAAGTATAGATAATTCGTATAAAAGCCTATTTGGGGGAAAATCAGTCCATTACTATGGTTGCGACGTGGTAGCTGGAAACAATGTTGATATAGTATTCAAAAATCCATATGCTTGGAATGAGATAAAAAACAATACGTTTGATGTTGTAATAAGTGGTCAGGCATTGGAACATGTAGAGTATATCTGGGTAACCTTTCTTGAAATTACTAGAATACTCAAAGAAGGTGGATTATGCTGTATAATTGTACCGTCCAGCGGACACCAGCATTCATTTCCAATTGATTGTTGGCGGTTTAATGAAGATGGATTAACTGCTTTAGCAAAATGGGCACGGCTTGAAGTGTTGAATGTATATGCCAATAGAACCCCAGACTCTGGAAGTGGCTATGACCCCGAATGGCAAGACACTGTGTTAATATGTAGAAAGCCGAAATATAAAACTCTATCGAGAATAAAATTTTATTTTGCAAACAAAGTATGTCGAGCTATGGTAAAAAATCTTAGGCCAACGGCTTCAAGTAATTAATTAATTGATGGAGATGGTAACGATGAAAATACTTGTAACAGGTGCAAAAGGGCAATTAGGGTATGATATTGTAAAGGAATTGAACAAGCGAAATGTCCTTCACAAAGGTATAGATTTTGATGATTGCGATATCACAAATAAAAAGGCTGTTTTTGCTACTATAGAAGAATATGTACCCACTGCAGTAATCCACTGCGCCGCGTATACTGCTGTAGATAAAGCCGAGGATGAACCGGAGTTATGCCGCAAAATAAATGAAGACGGCACGCGTAATATTGCTCTAGCCTGTAAGCAAGTAGATGCCAAGATGATATATATCAGCACTGACTATGTATTTCCTGGCACCGGTGACCATTTTTATAAGCCAACAGATGCTACAAATCCCGTTTCTGTATACGGAAAAACTAAGCTGACAGGGGAAAAAGTCATACAAGATATTTTAGATAGGTATTTTATTGTTCGCATTTCTTGGGTATTTGGGCAAAATGGCAACAATTTTGTTAAAACTATGTTGCGTTTGGGTAAAGAAAGAGATTCTTTGAATGTAGTATGTGATCAAATTGGCTCGCCTACCTATACAGCAGACCTTGCATCGCTGTTATGTGATATGGCTGAAAGCGAAAAATATGGTATGTATCATGCTACAAATGAAGGCGTGTGTTCTTGGGCAGAGTTTGCGCAGGAAATATTTCGCCGGGTAGGCTTAGATGTGACAGTTAACCCCATACCATCTAGTGAGTATCCGACAAGGGCAGTAAGACCATTGAATTCTCGTATGGATAAAAGTAGTTTGGATGATGCCGGATTTAAGCGCTTACTTGATTGGAACGATGCATTGTGTGTTTTTTTGGATTGTCTAGTATGAATAATGTAAAATTTATGAAAGGAAGAAAAAAAATGAAAAAAGCGCTAATAACAGGTATAACAGGGCAAGATGGTTCTTATTTGGCAGAACTTCTTCTTAACAAAAACTATAAGGTGTATGGATTAGTTCGGAGAAAAAGTAGTGTGAGTTATGGAAATGCAGAACATTTGACTGATTATGTGGAGTTTATAGATGGGGATATGTGTGATGAAATATCACTGATTAATGCAATGGAAACAGCTCGCCCCGACGAAATCTATAACCTTGCGGCCCAATCGTTTGTAGGAACCAGTTGGGTACAGCCCAAGGCAACAGCAGATATAAATGGTATTGGTGTGCTAAATGGGTTGGAAGCTACAAAAGTTGTGTGTCCAGAAGCACGTTTCTATCAAGCATCTACAAGTGAATTGTTTGGGCTGGTACAGGAAGTTCCTCAAACGGAGAAAACTCCATTTTATCCAAGAAGTCCTTATGGTGTTGCTAAACTATATGGGCATTGGATTACAAAAAACTACAGAGAATCTTACAATATGTATGCTTGTTCAGGAATTCTCTTTAATCATGAATCTGAAAGAAGAGGGTTAGAGTTTGTAACAAGAAAAATTACTAATGCAGTAGCTAATATACGTGCTGGCAAACAGGGATATCTTGAGCTTGGAAATTTAGACGCTAAACGCGATTGGGGACATGCAGAAGATTATGTAAGAGGTATGTACCTAATGTTACAGCAGGAGTGTGCAGATGATTTTGTTTTAGCTTCGGGAAAGACCCATACAGTACGTGAGTTTGTTGAATTAGCATTTTCATTTGCAGGTTTTTTTATTGAGTGGTTTGGGGAAGGCGTTCATGAAGAAGGAAAATGTAAAACAACGAGGCAAACGTTAGTAAAAATAAATCCGTCTTTTTTTCGGCCAGCAGAAGTCCAATTGTTACTTGGTGACCCAACAAAGGCTGAAAATGAGTTGGGTTGGAAAAGAGAAATATCATTTGAAAAGTTAGTCGAGCGCATGGTAAGTCATGATATTGCACTTATTGGCTAAGTGCAATTGTAACTGAATTTACTGAGGAGTTGTTTATAGATGAGCAAATACGATATTCCCCTTGATATATCCATTAGCGACGATGCTCGCGTTAAACTTTTAAATGCCATAAAACCTAAATCCACAGTTTTGGAATTTGGACCTTCTGGTGGCTTTATGACAGAGTACCTAAAAAATACTCTTGAATGTGATGTTTATATAGTTGAAATAGACACTGATGCTTTTAATAAAGCCATGAAGTTCGCGGTAGATGGCGTTTGTGGAGACGCTTCTGACATGCTGTGGATGAATAAATTTGCTCATATAAAGTTTGATTATTTATTATTTTCAGATGTATTGGAACATCTTTATGCCCCCGAAAATATTTTGCGTCACGCAAGTTCTCTTTTAAAAGACGATGGAAGAGTTCTTATTTCTGTACCCAATATTGGTCATAATTCCATAATCATTAATTTATTACAAAACAAATTTGAATACAAGAATACGGGGCTTCTAGATAATTCGCATATTCGATTTTTCACTTACTATTCTTTGTTAGAGATGCTTGATTCTGTAGGATTGGTTTCCATTATAGAGACGGCTACTTACGCTACTCCTTCTCATACAGAGTTTGGCAATGATTATGATATTTTCTCTGAAGATGTTGATATACTAAAAAATAAGGCTTTTGGGAATGTCTATCAGTTTGTTTTTGAAGCTGTAAAGAAGGATTATTACTATGCAAATAAAAATGATATAAAAATAGAAAGAACTATTGTTCCAAATTTTGGCGAAGGTTTGAAGAAATCCACCCTTTATTTTGATACGGGAAATGGGTTTTGTGAAGATGAAACTGTAATATTATGCTTTAATGGCATACATCTTAATCAAGAAATATCATTACCGCCTAATACAATAAGAGCACGTTTTGACCCAGTAGAAGGAATTTTCTGCGTTGTAAGGCACATGGAGATTTTTTCAGAGCATGGGATATTATCTTATTCTCTCATTAACGGTTTTAGTGTCGGTGATCATCATATATTTACAACAAAAGATTCTCAAATATTAATAGATATCCCTAACTATACAAGTTGGTTAACAATAAGTGCAATGATATGTACATTTTCCGATATTGCTTCTGTTGGTGTACTCTCAAACATTGAGGAATATGTAACTCGGCTGGAGCAAAAAAATGAACAACTAAAACAAACTATGGCTAAAACAGTTTTGGAATTAAGAGAAGAACTAATTATTAACGCTAAAGCACTTGAAGAGCAGACAGTAGTTATGGAGGATTTTATAGCAACTGTTAAATTGCTGCAATCGGAAGTTGAAGATAAAGATCAAGTTATCCAGCAACTAGAGGATAATATTGATGATAAGGCAAAAGCTTTGGAATCACAAGAGACAGGTTTGGCAAAATTGCTTAAAACAACAGATTCAGTCCGAAAAATTGAATTTTATGATATGCAAGTAAAACAAATCCTTGATTCAAATATGCAGGCATTAAAATATTTTGATGTTTATAAAGGAATGTTAGATTCAACGAGTTGGAAAATCACCGCTCCTTTACGTTTAGTTTCACGGCTATTGCAAAGGAAAAAGCGCAACGCGATCCTTTTGCCTCCAACATTAAATGTACATTTGTTATTTAATGTCGTAATTCCGGTTGTTGAGGTTTCACCAAAGCTTGTAAAAAGAGTCATCGAGCACGTATTAAGCCAAGATACCCCATTATTTAATTTATATTTATTTACGACATCGGATAGTGGTAAAGAATTGTTAGCCATCTGTAATGAGTACTCCAGCACTTATGACAATGTATTTCATATTGTTCAACAGAGTTTTGACTTAAAAGAGCTTGTGGAAATTAATAATTTGTCAGAGTGGATTCTTGTAGTTTATCCCACGATTTTTATTCATCACAATGCGTTAAGCTTTTTAAAAAATGTTGTACTAAATAAAAAATTTGATTTTTTATATGCAGATAATACAGTCATAAATGAAGATACGAATGCTAGTATTGACACTATGTATAAGCCAGATTTTTCGTTAGAGTTATTAAGGTCATATAATTATATTGGAGGGTTTTTTCTAATTAATAGGTCCATTTTAAATAACAAAAATATAAGTTTTAATGCAAATAATGAATATGACCTGCTTTTTAAATTAATTGAACATTCAAGTAATATTTGTCACGTTTCCGAAAATCTTTATAATGAAGTTCGTGTTGAGTGTAGCACTATTTGTGATATTAACGCCATTGCTGACCATTTAAAACGCAAAGGTTTAAATGCTGAAGTATGTATTGGTAAGGCAACTAATACTTATAAAGTGGATTATGAAATAACAGATAAGCCACTTTTATCTATCATAATCCCAAATAAAGACCATATTTCAGATTTGCGACGTTGTATTGAATCTATTCTTAATAAAAGCACGTATGATAATTTTGAAATTATCATAGTTGAGAATAATAGTGTAGAACCCGACATCTTTAATTATTATGATACGATAAAATCGGAAAGAATTAAAGTAGCAATATATAGAGAAAAATTTAATTTTTCTGCGATAAATAATTTAGGTGTTTTATCAGCGTCTGGCGATTTTTATATTTTTTTGAATAATGACACAGAAGTAATCACTCATAGCTGGATGGAAGAACTTCTAATGTATGGGCAACACAACAATATTGGTGCTGTCGGTGCAAAACTTTATTATCTTAATGACACAATACAACATGCGGGGTTGATTTTGGGTATTGGTGGCGTTGCTGCAAATGCTGGAAGATTGGAAATTGGAAGTAATTCTGGCTATATGAATAGATATTCTGCTGTGCAAAATATGTCTGGTGTAACTGCGGCTTGTTTGATGGTTTCTGCCAAAGTGTTCCATGAGGTTGGTGGATTTAATGAATCATTACCTATAGATTTTAATGACGTTGATTTGTGCTTGCGTATTCGTAGAGCAGAATATGATATAGTATTTAATCCATATTGCGAACTTTATCATTATGAATCCATTAGCCGAGGAGCAGATACAGACAATGAGAACTTTGCGAAATCTGCAAAACTTTTCCAAGAATTGTGGAAGATTGAATTGTGCATTGGCGATCCGTTTTATAATAAAAATTTTGACCTAAACAGTGCTAATTACAAATTAAATTCTACGATTAACAATAGAATTTTTGGATGTGGTGAAAACGACGAACAAAATGAATCTAATTTATCAATTTTGCAAAAATTGGATCCTTATCGCGGTATTGACAATTACCAACGCTCACAAGAAGTTGTTCATTATACTAAAAGCTTAAAATCAAAAGTGAAAACGGAAAATGGGCTTAGTATAATAATTTTAAATCTCAATAAACCAGAGTTAATAATTCCATTACTAGATTCCTTAGTTCAAGCAATTGATGAATTACAGCAACGTGGAATTGACTTGGAAATTGTTGTTGGTGATACAGGTAGCTCGGATGAGTTCGTTTTAGGTCATTATGAAAAGCTCAAAGACAGCGTAATCGTTAGATATAATATGAAGTATAATTTTTCTTCTTGTAATAATGAGCTGTTTGACCAAGTGGCTACAAAGCATAGAGTACTATTTATAAACAACGATATAATATTTCATAACGTCGCAAGTACACTTGAATTTATCTACAACCAAATGTCGCAAGACGATTCGGTTGGTATCGCTGGATCTTATTTACTCTATCCCGACATGACAGTGCAACATATAGGGGTTGATTTTTTTAGGTCTGGCGAGGCTAGAGGATTCTGTTATCATCCAAGTCATAGAGAAAAAATTGCATTGCCGCCATCTGGTTTTATTGCCGCTGTTCCCGCTGTTACAGGTGCTTTTCTTATGGTTCGTTCCGATTTGTTTTTGGCGGTTGATGGTTTTGATGAACGATATGAAGAAGAATGTCAGGATGTTGCACTTTGTCTTTCTGCAAGGCGAATAGGTTATGAAATTGTTATTGCTCACGTAGATACAGTTTTGCATCTTGAAAATGCTACAAGGCCGAAGGGTAGTGAAAATTGGAATGATCGACGGCGATTCATACGAAAATGGGATTTATTTATCTCTGACATCTTGTAGTAACTTTAGTCCAGATTAACATTTGAATTTATACTGTAAAGGAGTTGATTAATCAAATGGGAAACATTATGTTTTTAACCCATCGAATAAGTATGGGATTTGGTGTTTCAGTTGTTGTGCATGAACTAAGTACTGTTCTTGCGTCTATCGGCCACAATATATGTATTTGTACTTTGCAAGCTGATTACGAAATTCCTGGTGTTCAAATATATGTTTCTGATCCAGACCATAATCAGATTCGCGACATAGCCATGTCTATGAATATAGACGTTATTGTAGCACATACATCTCCTTTTTTTGAAGTTTTGCCCGCACTTATGGGACAGTTTAGTTGTTGGGCGTGGGAACATGGAGACCCCTCTCCGGATTTTTTTGAACAAGATGCCGAGGAAAGAAGGCGGATAATTGTCAACAAGCAGTTAAATGTTTATCCGCATATAAGTGGTGTTATTGTTTCATCGAGGTTTTTAATGTATGATATTGGTTGGTTAGCGAGTCAAGTCATACACCTAGCTTGCGATCATACGGGGGACTTAGGTAAAAAAACGTTCATGGATATAAACTTTTCAACCGAAACCCCACTTAAAATTGGGACACTAATGAGGCTTGGAGAGGGAGAGGCATTATATAAAGGCGGTACTTATTTTTTAGAATTGTGCGAAGAATTGAAAAAAAATCATATCAATGCAGAATATTTTATTTTAGGTAGAGGAACACGCGCTGACGCAAAAATGTATAAAGAAAAAGGCTTTCAGATTATACGAAATGCATCAGATGAAGAACGTTCACAATATTTAAGAAATTTGGATGTATTTATTTCTCCCAGCCAGTGGGAAGGGTTTAATTTACCTGTTACAGAAGCAATGAAAAGTGGAACATTGTCTATGGTGTTTGATGTAGGTGCGCATCCAGAGGTATGCCCATTCCTTTTTTCTAACATTCACGAAATGGTTTCGCTTATTGCTCGCTATGCTATGGACAGGAAAATACTACTCGAACATTCTGTTGCGTGTTATAATTTTGTAAATAAAAAGTTCGAATGGGAAAAAACTGTCTTGCGGTTTTTAGAACTTATGAATAAGCATGGAATGTTTCTGTATACGAAAGCATATATACCGCCGTTTGTGGAAAAAGGTATTATTGTAACGGCAAATAAGAGAAAGTCGTATATTCGTAAAGGTTTGGAGTCAATAAAAAAAGATGGCTTTGCTAAAACATGGATAAAGACACGAAACATTATTTTCCGCTAGTGCATAAAAGAGGTGAACTAAATCGTGAATGTTGTCCTACTTTCTGGTGGTTCTGGTAAACGACTTTGGCCATTATCTAATGACACATTATCTAAGCAGTTCTTGCAGCTTTTAAAAGATGGTGAGGGTACTTATGAGTCTATGGTTCAAAGAGTTGTGCGTCAGCTAACAGCGGCGCACAAAGATATAAATTTATTCGTTTCATGCAATGCAACACAAGATGACATTTTGAAGCGACAGCTTGGTTCAGTAGAAACTATCCTTGAGCCTTCGAGGCGGAACACTTTTCCTGCCATTGCTCTTGCAACTGCGTATTTGCGCTATGTAAAGCAATTGGATGAAAATGATATTTTCATAGTTTGTCCTATTGATGTGTTTGCAGATAATAAGTATTTTGAACTACTGCTTAAAATACAGGAATTAGTTGTTCTAAAAGGAAATAATATTGGCTTGATGGGGGTTTTGCCTACTTACCCTTCTGCTAAATATGGTTACATTCTTCAAAATGATAGGGCAGTTAATGGATTTGTTGAAAAACCATCAGAAAGTGAAGCCGAATTACTAATATCACAAGGTGCCTTGTGGAATTGTGGAGTATTTGCTCTAAGAATTGGGTATGTGTTAGATTATGCCAAAAAATATGTAGAGTTTAGTAATTTTGAATCTCTATATGCGCAGTACAACAACCTACCTAATATTAGTTTTGATTACGAAGTAGTTGAAAAAGAAGATTCTGTTGGCGTCGTTGTTTACGATGGAGCTTGGAAAGACCTTGGTACTTGGAATACCCTTACTGATGAGATGAGTGATATGTTGTTGGGAAATGTATTAGTTTCTGACCAATGTAAAAACACTCATGTACTTAATACACTTAATACTCCTGTAATTGTACATGACATAATGGATGCTGTAGTAATTGCCAGCCATGATGGGATTTTGGTGAGTAGTAAATATGGAAGTGCTTCTATAAAACCATTGGCAGAACAAATTTCACTACGTCCTATGTATGAGCAAAAGCGATGGGGAGATTATCGTGTATTAGACTATAAAAATATAGGCAAGGTTTCATCATTGGTTAAACGTTTACGTGTTGATGCTGGACAATCAATACATTATTTGTGTCACCAGAAACATAGTGAGGTTTGGATCGTTGTTAGTGGTAAGGGGATTTTGGCTGTTGACGGGGTAGAATCAGTAGTTTGTTCTGGAAGTGTGGTTCAGATACCGGAAAAAGCTGAGCATTCCATTTTTGCGACAACAGAGCTTGAACTTATTGAAATTCAGCTGGGAGCAAATAATCTGGATGAATAGGATATTATTAAGATTTTTTCTTTAATTAAGGAGTGATTCATATCATAGAACATATTAAAAACTACCATAATAAGCTTGAACATTCCAATGGTGCAGCATGGGCTATCTTTTTTTTGATAGTTACGCTTTTTATAATAATTCGAGTATTAATTACCGATATGACATCGGCAATTATGGTAATTGATGAAACCTTGTATCTCTCCACCGCAAGGTCACTCCATAATAGCGGGATGTTGCTTTTCCAAGCCCAACCTGCAAATATTAGTCATTTATTATATCCACTAGTTTTATCTATAGTCTATTTTCTCTACTCTCCTGAATCTATTATGTTTAGTTTAAGATTATTTGGGATGCTCGTATACTCATTAGGGTTTATTCCTGTATTTTTGTTATCAAAAACCATATTAAAATCTGCTACAAAGGCACTTATTGTTGTGGTTATTGTACTCTTTTTACCTGAGGCAGGTTATGTTGGTTTTATAAGTCAAGAAGTAACTCATTTTCCGCTAATGATGCTTGCCTTTTATTTAATTTATCTAACAATACAATCAAGTTCAAATACTATTAGAACTCGAAAAGATGTGGTTTATAGCATTGCATTGGGAGCAACTTTCTATCTTTTATACGAAAACAAAGCAATTGGCATTATTGCTGTTATTTCATATATATTTTGCTTGTTTCTTATCGGTTGTTTTTTTATTGGTAATAATATCTCTATAAAAAAGAGTATAAAAGCTACAATAAAGCAGTTAATTTTAGTCTTATTGCCCTTTGTCTTATTGTTCGTACTTTTTGGTTTTGTTAAAAATTATTTGTTTGTCCGATCAGGAATTGATTCAGTAAATTCGCATTTTTCCGCTGCTGAATATTTTATCTTACACTATTTAAGAAATGATTTTATTGTTTTTACTACTGAGAGATTAACGGGTATGCTATTCTATTTTTATTATTTATTAATTGCTTTTTTAGGCATTCCCCTTATAGCATTTATGGGAATTAAATCGTTTGATAAAAATGATCAAAAGTTTTTATTACACACTATTGGTTTTACGGTTCTTTCTATTATGATGATAGTATTTACTGTGTACATCTTTGAAGGTGGTGCATCTGCTAATCCACAGAGAGTTCATTTGAGGTATGTATACTATTCATTTGTTCCATTTAAAATATTGGCATTTAAGCTTATCAATAAGAGAATTCATATCAACTTTTTAGCAAGATATACCTTGATATTTATTCTACTTTACACATTAGTTATGCATGATAGATTAAATATATTATTTGGTTCAGCCTACGATAATATGTCGCTTTTTGTGTTTTTTGCATCACATCATATTCTTAACAGGCTTATAACGGATAGAATTTTACTTCTTATCATTACTTCTGTTGCTGTTATTGCGATTTGTTATTTCAAAAAAGAGATTTTTTTATCAAAAGTGAAATTTTTTGTAATTTCCATTGTTTTATGTATCTATTTTATAACAAACAGCTATGCTCATCTTAGATTTTTAGAGTTATACATTTTTGAAGCCTACAATAAATGTGATTCAAATTATGTCGAAATGGCTCGAGCCATAAATGAGAAGGAACAAGTTCTGCTGATAGGAGGGTGCGTTTTTGATTTTAATTTTTTTCGCCTAGATACATTTTTGCAACATGACCACAATTATGTAGCTTATTTTACTTTACTAAGACATCTTAAAAATAGCGGTAATGGTAAAATAGATTTGCGCAACATCATTCCTGACCCTTGGGCGTATAAGTTCCCATCTAGTCCATTAGGTGAGGTAGAGTATGTTGTTATACCAGGTGAATATATGAGGTGGATGGGTCTACGGAACGCAGAGCGGATTACATCGGGTGATTCTCCTCTTTTTGATGTTTATAGAATAAGCGACTCGATAATTGAGTTAGAATACATTACACGATTAAGACATGGATTGAGCCATATTACATCTGGTGACGTTATCTTATTCTTTGGTAACGAATATGAGTTAGAAAACCAAGCTAGAATATTTCTTGAAATAGATAGACCACTATATTCTTATGCTTATCACATTTCATTTACAGACTCTGTTGGCAATGTATTTCACTATGATTTAGCCAATCTGCCTATGAATGTGGAAATATTAGCATTTAAAGCAGCCGAGGAGCAATCTTTCTCATTGCGGATTCATTTAACGGATATTAATGGCAATGCGGCAAATTTTGCTAGTATTTTAAGTATAAGCACCAGTAAGGATTAAGGCAATTTATACAAACAAAAATGCGATAAAATATGTAAACTTCCTAACTGGCAAATAGAATAGAAGAAGGATGTTAGAGTTATGCTACAATGGACAAGTTTATATAAGGGGCTGGTGCAATGAAAGCGCTGATAATAATACCTGCATACAACGAGGCAGATAATATAGTAACCGTGATCAGCAATATTATTCAAAATTTCCCGCAGTACGCCTATGTAGTAATCAACGACTGTTCGACAGATAGTACAGAGAATGTTTGTGAAAAAAATGGCTATAACTACATTTCACTACCAATAAACCTAGGCATAGGTGGGGCTGTCCAATGTGGGTACCAGTACGCTCTACTAAATGGCTATGACTATGCCGTGCAACTAGACGGTGACGGACAACACGACCCCACATATATTGAAAACCTTTTATCACCTCTTATTTTAGGTAAAGCAGATATGGTTGTAGGATCTAGGTTTATAAACAAGGAAGGCTTCCAAACATCCTTCATGAGACGGATGGGGATTTTTATCATTAGAATTACGATAAGGCTATGTAGCGGTGCAAATATTACAGATACGACCAGTGGGTTTAGGGCTGTCAATAAAAGCCTAATAAAACTCTTTGCTAAAGAGTACGCCCAGGATTATCCAGAGCCGGAAGCAATTGTCACTGCTGTGCTAAATGGTCATAAAGTAATTGAATGCCCAGTGATAATGCATGGAAGACAAGGTGGTATTTCTTCAATAAATACTATACGCTCAATATACTACATGATTAAAGTACCGCTTGCACTTTTTATCAAAAGGCTTAGTATGACTAGAAAAAAGGTGGTAAAAGTTGAATAGAACTCTGCAAGCTTTCTTAATCGTTTGCTTATTACTTTTTCTGGTGTTGATTTTACGGTATTTGAGTAAAAAAGAATTAAATCTGAAATATTCTTTGGCTTGGATTTTTGCAGATATAAGTATGCTTATTGTCACTATATTTCCACGAATTATAGATACTATTGGTGGGCTTATCGGCATAGCTGCTCCGGTAAATACGATATTTTTATTTAGTGGCATGTTTATGATACTTATCTTGCTAACACTTACATTTATAGTATCACGGCTTAACAACCGAGTATATAGATTGACACAGTCAGTTGCTTTACTAGAAAAACGCCTGCGGGATTGTGAGGAGGCTGAAAATGGAATATCCCAGAGTTTTAGTACTGGATCATAGTGCTTTTCATGAAAAGAAGAATAACGGGAAAACAAAGTCCGCACTGTTCGAAGGTTATCCTAAGGAAAAACTAGCACAGTTTTATATATCTAATGAATTACCAAGCTACGCTGTATGCAATAATTTTTTTCGAATCACGGAATATGACATACTAAATGCAAATATAAAATTCAAGAAGGCATCAGGGTTTATACTTAATGACCAGTGTGATGAAGCTAATGAGTCCGCGAGCCTGAAATTGGTAAACCCAAATGAAATTAAAGGTTTACACAGGTTTATTTACAAAGGCATGGAAAATAGAATGCCGATTCTGGAGTTAGCAAGAGAGATTGCGTGGCGAAAAAGTAAATGGCAAACGAGTGAATTTATACAATGGTTAGACGATTTCAATCCGCAAATTATTTTTACATTAGGTAGCTATTGTCCATTTTTTCATAAAATAATTCACTGGGTTCAACAACGATACAATACGCAAATATTTCTTTTTACGACAGACGATTATACATTTGTAAGATCAACCTTATCGCCTATTGCGTGGTTAAACCATTTTCGATATATGCATTGGTTGAGAAAAACTTTAGCTAAATCAAAAAAACTCTATACGATAAGCCCGGCTATGAAAAAGGAATATGCTGACAGATTCAAACTTTCCAATGTAGGACTTCTTGCAAATAGTGTAGAGGTGTACGAAGAAACGTCCGAGCCAGTACAGGTACCGGATAAGTCATTACGGCTAGTATATGCCGGTGGTATGCACTTTAATAGATGGAAGGTGTTATCTTGGTTAGGTGAGTGCCTAGACAATCTAAAAAAAGAAGGCTTCAATGGAGTTTTAGATATTTACTGTCCAATACCGCCGTCTAACGAGATTATTGAAGAGTTAACTAAATCTGCATGTGTAAGTTATAAAGGTTCATTGAATCCAGATGAATTATATGTTGAAATTAGTAAAAGTAATGTATTGGTTCATGTTGAGGCATTTGATCGAGATAGCGCTAAGGCAACACGACTATCTCTTTCAACAAAAATACCTGAGTATATGATAAGCAACCGATGCATTTTAGCAATAGGGCCTGATAGTGTTGCTTCTATGCAATATCTAAAAGAGAACAACATTGCATTATGTGTTAACTCAATGGAAAAAGCAGATATGCAGATGATAAAGCAACATTTGTTCGATATGAATTTTAGAGAAAAAATGGCGAATAATGCAAGGAAAGTTGCTATACAAAATCATTCGCTAATAAAGATACAGCAGGAATTTTATAACGATTTGATATCTAGTCAAATGGAGGAGTAGTTTTATGAAAAAGTTAATACTTAGTTTTATTTGTAATTTATGGAATATAGGAATCATGTTCCCATTATGCTTTATTGTCCGAATGGACGCCAAAGAATTTACAAAGCAATCAAACGCCAAGTTGATTGTAATGAACTCATACCGAAAAAAAGGTAAAGATATAGAATCTAAGTCTCAATATGGACAAGAACTTTTCATTTATGAACAGGTATTTAATAAAAAACCCAATGGGGTATTTGTTGAAGTTGGCGGTAACGACCCAGTTTTACTAAATAACACTTATGCTTTAGAGAAAATGGGTTGGTCTGGTATTGCATTTGAACCTATGGATTACTTACGAGAAAAATGGGAAATTGAACGCATCGCTAAGTGTTACCCCTATGTAATTGGCGATAAAGAAGGTTGGGTTGAGTTTAACGAAGTAATAGAACATGATCTCGAATCGGCATCTCCGAAACGTAAAAAAACAGGACATGGGCAAGGTGTTATGTCTAGCGTAGCAGGCTATGGTAGGAGTTTGGATAAGTTAGGTTCCTTTGCTATTAATACAGTGAAAAAACAAATGTGCACCTTAGAGAACATCTTACATGAGCTTGAGATGCAGCATATAGATGTTATGTTTGTTGATGTAGAAGGTTTTGAATTTGCCGTATTAAGTGGGATTGATTTTTCAAAAGTTAGCATTGGGTGTATTTGTGTAGAGGCACCAATTCTCTGTAAGGAAACTTCCAGATTGAGAGCAATATTGGTGAAAAAAGGTTATGCGCTAATAGCTCATATTGGTGGAGATGATATTTTTTTGCGCAATGATTTAGTCTTGCAAAAGAACATATAAAAATGATAACTTCAACTTAAATCTATTTGTCTATATGGAGGGAAGAACATTCGGAATATAGTTGTAAAAAATGCAATTTGGAATACTTCAGGAACTACAATTTATCTGATTTGTCAATGGATTATACCTATAGCTGTAGTTTGGATGTTTTATGATTATACGGAAGCTGGGCAATTGGCTTTGGCTATAAGTATAACTAACTTTTTCTTTTGTGTAGCCATATACAATGCAAGAGTATTTCAAACCTCAGATGTAAAAGAAGAATATGGCAACGGTGTATATATTGCCGCTCGTATTATTACATGTGTTTTATCAATTATTCTTTGTGCTATTTTTTTACTGTTCGTAGGTTATGTCAATATTACACGTAATATAATATTGTTTTATATGCTTTTTCGCATTGTCGAAGCGTTTGTTGATGTTTATCATGGCATAAGTCAGAAATATTGGCGCATGGATTATATTGGAATTTCTTTTGCTATTCGTGGAATTTTATCATTGGTTGCCTTTTTGATACTTGGGTGGCTGTATGGGCTTGCATCTGCTATTATTGGAATGACTATAGTTACAGTATTAGTAGTTATTTTTTATGACTATCCAAAGACTAAGGCTTTGGCAAATATTAAGCTACACTTCGATAACTCTGTTTTTTTGCTTCTTAAACGTTGTTTTCCGTTAATGCTTACAATGCTTATTGGTATTACAATAACATCATATTCAAGGTACTCTATAGAAAGGATGCTTGGTGTTGAAGCATTAGGAGTATACTCAGTTGCAGTTTCACCTGCGCTGATAGTGCAAGCGATAGCTGCTTTTGTAACGACTCCACTAATCAATGTTTTTGCAGATATAGTTAATGAAGCAAAAACAAAAAAATTCGTAAAAATACTTGGGATGTATTGTTTCTTTGCTACTTGTATTATCTTAGCCGTTTTTGCGGGGACATTTGTTTTAGGTGAATGGGGATTGGTATTATTATTTGGTGAGTCGATACGACCATATGCCTATTTACTGAGAGATGCCGTTATCGTATCCGGTTTGGCGTCTTTCATGTGGTTTATGAATATGATTTTTTCAATAATCAGAGATATTAGGGGGATTTTTTATGCTAATATTATAGGAGTACTTTTGTGTGTGCTTACAATAAATAGATTCCTTATTAACTACGGCCTAGCAGGCGCAAACTATGTAATGATAATAAGCCAAGGCGTGGCCGTTGCGTATTTATTTATCCGCTTGTTTTGGTTTATAAAAACAAAAATAAAAATACAATAATTTGCGAGGTGCAATATGAGCATTTATACAGGTAAAACCCTACTAGTCACCGGCGGCACAGGCTCTTTCGGCAGCACAGTAGTAGACCATTTCCTAAACAGCGACTTAGCCGAAATCCGTGTTTTCTCACGAGACGAAAAAAAACAAGATGACATGAGGCGGATAGTAAAATCCGATAAAGTAAAATTTTATATAGGAGACGTACGCGATCCCAGAAGCGTAGATACTGCAATGGGTGGGGTTGACTATGTCTTTAGTGCAGCTGCACTAAAGCAAGTACCATCTTGCGAGTTCTTCCCTATGGAGGCAGTCAAAACCAATGTGTTGGGAACAGAAAATGTATTGCTTTCTGCTGTGAAACACAATGTAAAAAGCGTGGTAGTACTTTCTACAGATAAGGCTGCTTACCCAATAAATGCAATGGGAATATCCAAGGCAATGATGGAAAAGGTAGCCATAGCTGCTTCCCGTAATGCTTCAAACACTAAAATTACCTGTACAAGATATGGGAATGTTTTGGCATCTCGCGGTTCTGTAGTGCCATTGTTTATAGAACAAATTTTGCAAGGCAAGCCCTTAACAATAACAAACCCAAAAATGTCCCGTTTTCTAATGACTCTAGCCGATTCCGTTGATTTGGTGCTTTTTGCGTTAGAAAATGGGCAATCCGGTGACCTTTATGTACAAAAAGCTCCTGCTTGCTATATTGCAGACTTGGCACAGGCATTAAAGGAATTGTTTAATGCGGACAATGAAATAAATATTATTGGTACACGCCATGGGGAAAAACTTTATGAAACTTTGCTTACAAGAGAAGAATACGCAAAATGTGAAGATTTAGGCAACTATTTTAGGGTACCAGCAGACCATCGTGACCTAAATTACGGTTTATATTTTGCAGAAGGCCAGCAAGTGGAAGAACGGGAATATAATTCCCATAACACAGAAATATTGAATGTTGAAGGTATCAAAAAGCTTCTATTAAAATTGCCAATCGTTCAGGAGGTTCTGAAATGAACATACTAATCACCGGCGCGGAGGGGTTTATAGGCAAAAATTTGCACTACTGGTTAAGCAATATGCGGAAAGAAGACACCATCCTGACCTATGATATAGGCGTATCAACGAATAGCAGGACATTAGCAGAGCTCTGTCGTCAAGCGGATTTTGTCTTTCACTTAGCAGGGGTAAACAGACCCATAGATCCAAAAGAATTTGAAGATGGAAATGCAGTGCTGACAAGAGAGGTAGTAAACTATTGCCGCGAAGGTAAATGCCCGCCAATAGTTCTTAGTTCTTCTGCACAAGCTGCTCAAGCCAATCCGTATGGTGAGAGCAAGAAAGCGGCAGAAGATGTTGTATTTGACTATGCAAAAGATACTGGTAGCCCTGTTTATGTGTTTCGCTTGCCTGGTGTATTTGGCAAGTGGAGCAGGCCAAATTACAATACTGTGGTAGCTACATTTTGCTACAATATTGCCAATGATTTGCCTGTTGAAATACGAGACCCGGGATTCGAGCTTAGCCTCGTGTATATCGACGATGTGTGTCGTTGCTTTGCGAATATGCTAGTAGGACAAGTAGAAAAAGATGGCGGATTCTATACGGTTGATCCAGTTCATTGCATAAGTTTAGGCCAATTGGCAGACATGGTGCACTCATTTAAGAGCAGCCGCCAAACGCTGAATATTTCGGATATGTCCGATCCACTAACATTAAAGCTGTACAGCACATATCTAAGCTATTTACCTAAGTTCTCATATCCATTAGTAACCCATGCAGATGAAAGGGGCGCATTTGCAGAATTTCTAAAATCGCCAACAAGTGGACAAGTATCGGTTAATATCACTAAACCGGGCTACACTAAAGGAAATCATTGGCATCAAACAAAAGTAGAAAAGTTTTTTACTGTTAGTGGACAAGGGGTAATACGTTTGCGTAAAATAGATGAGCAAAGCATATATGAATATCACGTTAGCGGAAGCAAGCTTGAAGTGGTAGACATTCCCTCGGGATACACACACACAATAACCAACACAGGTACAGAAGATCTGGTAACTATTATTTGGGTAAACGAAATTTTTGACCCAAATAACCCAGATACATTTTACTTGAATGTTGAGGAGGGGCAAGACAATGCTTAAACTGATGACTGTGGTGGGAACCCGCCCAGAAATAATACGGCTTTCCGCCTGCATAAAGGCGTGTGATAAATATTTAAATCACACGCTGGTTCATACCGGGCAAAATTATGACTATGAACTTAACGAAATTTTTTTCCAAGAGCTAGGGTTGCGTAGCCCGGATTTTTATTTATCTGCCGCCGGTGGATGTTTAGGAGAAACCATAGGAAATATCATTGCCAAAAGCTATGATTTATTTGCTAAGGAAAAACCAGATGCTTTGCTGATTTTAGGTGATACAAATTCTGCCCTGTGTGCGATATCTGCAAAGCGGCTTAAAATTCCTATTTTCCATATGGAAGCAGGCAATCGTTGCTTTGACCAAAATGTTCCGGAGGAAATTAACCGTAAAATTGTGGACCATGTCGCAGACATAAATTTGCCATATACAGAGCACTCTCGCCGTTACTTATTAGCAGAGGGTTTCCGCAAAGATCATATTATTGTTACGGGTTCGCCAATGGCGGAAGTTTTGAATACGCACATGAAAGCCATTAAAGCTAGCGATGTTTTGACAAAGCTGGGGTTGGAAAAAGGAAAATACTTTGTAGTTTCCGCGCATAGGGAAGAAAATATAGATAATGACGAGAAATTTTTATCATTAATGAACGGACTCAATTCTCTCGTCGAAACGTATAACGTTCCACTGATATACAGCACGCACCCACGTAGCCGCAAACGCTTAGATGATAAGGGTTTTACGTTTCATCCGTTAATAAGAAGCGTAAAGCCTTTGGGTTTCTTTGATTATAATCATTTGCAAATGAATAGCTTTTGCGTGCTTTCCGATAGCGGCACATTGTCTGAAGAATCGTCAATGCTAGATTTCCCAGCAGTACTTATCCGTACTTCAACAGAGAGACCGGAAGTATTGGATAGGGGCGTATTAGTGGTGGGCGGAGTGACAGGTCAAGAGATATCCGACGCTGTAAAGCTAACGCGCGAAATGTGGGAAAACAGCGAAAGACCTACCCTTGTGCCGGATTACCAGGATACTAATGTTTCTACAAAGGTGGTTAAGGTGATACAAAGCTACACCGGAATTGTTAGAAGGATTAGAACTGGTGAACTTTCGTGACTAAAATACTGGTTGTAACCCAGCATTTTTGGCCGGAATCCTTTCGTATTAATGATATATGCGAAGGTTTTGTTGAGCGGGGATATGAAGTGGATATCCTTTGCGGGATACCAAACTATCCTAAAGGCGAATTTTTTGAGGGTTATAGTTGGGTTAAAAACAGACGGCAAGTAGTAAATGGGATGAAAATTCGTAGATGTTTAGAAATTAAGCGAGGGAATAATAGTAATATTAGGATATTTCTCAACTATATTTCATTCCCCATAAGTAGCTTGCTTTCTCTTCCATATTTGATGCGGCAAAAGTACGATAAGATATTCCTGTTTCAAACGTCTCCAGTAATGATGTCACTAACAGGGATACTGCTAGGGAAAATAAAAAAAATTGAAACGACTATGTATGTATTAGACCTATGGCCGGAAAATTTGTATTCTGTTTTGAAAATAAAAAACAAATTTTTGCAAAAGTTCCTTTCTTGGGTTTCTAATTGGCACTACAAAAATGCCGATAAACTCATTGCAAATTCAAAGAAATTACAAACAATTTTACAAGAAAGAACAGGCAAGAAAAATGTGGAATTTATTCCCCAGTTTTGCGAAAAAATTTATGAGACGCCTATTGTAAATGAAGCTTTAACCGCTCGTTTTTCAAATACCTTTAATATGGTGTTTACAGGAAATATCAGTCCTGCCCAATCTTTTGAAACGGTGGTTAATGCTGCAAAAATTTTAAGAGATAAGGGTATCGATGATATCGCGTGGATAATTGTTGGAGACGGCATGTCTAAAAAGTGGCTGGAAGACGAAGTAAAAAAAGCGGGTTTGGAAGATTCGTTTACTTTTACCGGGCATTTGCCAATTTCGGAAATACCTAAATACATGCATATCGCAGATGGGTTATTTGCCTGTCTTTCTAAAAGTGATATGCTGGATTGTGCATTGCCAGCAAAGGTTTTCTCGTACTATGCCGCGGGAAAGCCTATGGTTTTGGCCATGGATGGGGAAGTTCAGGAGATGGTTGAATCGTCAGAAGCCGGATATATAGTGGACGCGGAGGACTACGAAGGGTTTGCGGAAGCTGTTTTAAAGCTGTATAATGCAAACGATGTCGATTATGTGCGAATGGGAGAAAATGCCAAAGCGTACTATTTCGGCCATTTTGAAAGAAACTTGAATAAGGATAAGTTAATAAGAGTTATAGAAGAGGGGTGATGCATAAATGACTACTACTAAAAAGAGAGTACTTCTATCTGCTTCAATCATGTTGGTACTAACAGTGGGGTGGTTAAATTCATTATTTTCTGTAAGCAACAGTGCTGGTTTTAACCTAGTTATACCTTTAGGGTTTAGCTTTTATTTGCTTGTAGATTACATAGTATCTTGCATAGTTCCTACAGCACTAATAAATTGGTTGTTTGTGTGGCTTACAGTCCAACACAGTAATTTGGATTGGCAAATAAGGATTTTCAAAAAAAGTGAATGTACAAAAATTATACCGCTTAATTTAGTAGTAAATGCAGCGTATTTGGTTTTATCAACGGTACTACTTGCTTTATTTTTTTGGCGTGGAATGCCCACTTTCTGGGATTTGAATTTTTCAATTAATGATGGAAATATGATAATTATATCCAGACAGCATTTTGATAGCGATGGTATACTTGGTCATGCGTTTATAGTATGTGGAGTTTTTTTGATTTTATACGCAATATTTCAACCTAAACTGAAAATTACTAAACAATTCTATTAAGGGGTTAGTGGTATATGAAATGGTTAGGAAGTGTTTTGAGAAAAGCATTAATTTTTAGTGCATTGTTTGCGGTGTTTTTTTTCTTGTTTGTATCTGATTGGTTGCTAAACAATTTTGGAAACTTAACACCAGAGTCTATGATTTTCCATCTTCGTATGCCCTTGCGTGGCGCAAGTGACAGTATTGTATTTATGTTTATTTGGCACGCAATAATACCGGCTGTGATATTAGCGGCTATTGGATTGTTTTTATATTTGTATTCAAAGAAACGGGTTTATCACATTAGTTTTTTATGGAGAGAGGCTGAGAAAGTTGTTACATTGCATACAGATAAGCTTTTTCGTAAAATTGCGCTGTTCATTTTAATTACAGGGCTAATATCTTCTTTTGTAGTTGCGGCATATAGGTTGGATTTACCAGAATATATTGTGCTTGCTTTTACAGATTCCGATTTTATTGAAAGGCATTATGTAGACCCTCGTCACGCAAACATTCAATTTCCAGAAACAAGGCGTAACTTAATTTTTATTTATTTGGAGTCTGCTGAAACATCCTTTATGTCTGTAGAACTGGGGGGTGGGAGTGCAACCAATCTAATCCCAGAGTTAACTGAACTGGCACAAAGATATGTTCACTTTTCTAATACAGATAAATTTGGTGGTGCATTGCAAGTTGTGGGAACGGGCTGGACAATAGCTGGGATGTTTGCGTCAACAGCGGGTTTACCATTAACATTGCCGCTAGATGGTAATGCCATGAATCGATTCGAATATTTTGCCCCTGGTGTATTCCCATTAGGGAGTATATTACAACAAGAAGGTTATAACCAAATGCTTATTGTGGGGTCTGATGCAGAATTTGGTGGAAGGTACAGCTTTTTTACTCAGCATGGCAACTATATGATAAGAGATGTTTTTACTGCTGAAACAGACGGCATTATATCAGAGGGACGCAGGGTATGGTGGGGCTTTGAAGATATGAAATTGTATGAATATGCAAAAATGCAACTCAGTTATCTTGCGGCGTTAGATGCTCCTTTTAATCTTACTTTGCTTACAGTTGATACACATCATATAGATGGTTTCGTTTGTCCGTTATGTATTGTCTACTATGTGCGGCAATACAACAACGTTATTCGATGTGGAAGCAGGCAGTTATATGATTTTATTACTTGGGTGCAGGCACAAGATTTTTACGAAAATACAACAATTGTAATATTAGGAGACCATTTGTCTATGCAGCCCGATTTGCCTGATCATTTGTATGAAGGGCATGTACGTACAATTTACAATGCAATTATTAACTCTGCGGTAGAAACAGAAAATGAAAAAAACCGTATTTTTACCAAGATGGATTTTTTTCCTACAACACTTGCAGCAATGGGAGTAACTATAGAAGGGGATAGATTGGCTCTTGGTGTTAATTTGTTTTCTAATTTGCCAACTTTTCCGGAAATATATGGTCTTGAAAAATTTGAGAGCGAATTGCGTTCTCGATCACGATTTTACAATTCATTACTGTTCCCATAAAGTATGCTTAGGAGTGGTATTATGTCGCAAAAAAAACGATCAGCGAAAAAGCATTCCGTTAAGTTATGCCCACAAACGAGAGTTTTTACGCTCTGTCAAAAAATTCGTTCATTGGTTTGTGTTTCGTGGTATAAAAAATACAAAAAAATATATCTCTATGGGGCATTGGCACTAATTATTATTATATATACTGTAGGGTCAATATATGTAAATAATGCCGAATGGCCTGTTGTTCCTGAAGATTCAGATTATATTGCGGATGCGATGTACGAATACAAACCAATTGATGAAATCGAAACGGATAACACTTTAGTAGAGCAATCGTATTCTCTTGAACATAGAATGATTTTTTTATTGGAGTACCTTGATTCTATAAACAATGAGGATTATATTATTTTTATAGCGGCCAGCGATGAGGCTAGTTTAATGTTTGGGGATTTGTTAGAGCATCAATTTAGGCAAATGGGGCTTAACGAAAGCCTTCAGGGCAGGTTTAGATATGCTTATGCTGCTATTATTGATGGTGGACGTGTAGTTTTTGAACAACTTGGTGAATCGCCTATGGATTTTGTTAGTTACACAACTGAAATTGGCGAGCTGATAATCTCTATAGAAAGTGCTGGATTTGATACAATGGTTGCGGAAATGGCCCAAACAAGTATCAATATAAATAATAATGAATATGCACTGGCTACCCGTGGGTTAAATATTGTAGTTTATGATAAATCCTTGGGTAAAGTAATAGATTCAGTAAGTTTTGATACCTGCCAAGATCTAACTTTTAGACGTTCTCCGCAGTTTATTGGAGTGACATTGGAGGGCGTGAGTAATGGTAATTTTACTAATACCAGTCGCCCGTCAAGTGAAATATGGTTACAGCACGGATATTTAGTAGCTCATGCAATGGGTGAACTAGATGGTTTTGGTGACCACAGATACTATACAAATTCCTTAGAAGCTTTTTTACAAAACTATGAAGCTGGCCACAGATTTTTTGAGCTTGATCTAAGCTTATCCTCGGATGGTATATTATTTACCAGACATGCCGAATTAGGGCCTTTTGACACATTTGAAGAAGAGCAGGCCGCTTTACCTTATACGCTTTTAACATTTGAAGAAGTTGCGCACTTAATGCTTGAATTTGACGATGTATTTATAATAACAGATACGAAGGTGCCATGGGATTATTATCTGATAAGAAAGCAATTTGATATTATTTGGAGTACACTTAACGATGTCTGCCCAAGCCTACTTAATCGTATCCTTATTCAATTTTATACGCAACATATGTACCATATACTTATCGAAAATTACGATTTCCCTTTTCTCATTTACACACTATATATGTCACCGGACACGAATGAACAAGTGGTGGAATTTGCGCGACAACATCAAATTGATGCAGTAGTAATGCATAATTCTCGTGCCAGTCGCAATTTTGTTCAGCAATTAGGTGAGATTGGAGCCGCAGTAATTGTTCATTTTAGCGGAGCAACAACACAACCATATCAAGTATATAGTTTGTTTGCAGATGGTGTTTATGGGGCTATGGTTTTTAATTTAACATATGATGATTTTACTTGGTCTGCTTCTGAAAGATGGGAATATTTTAAGGCTCAAAGGTAATATTAAGGTCAAGAATTTTGTCATAGAAATTGCCAATATGATAGAGGAGCAAGTGAAGCCGTTTATATATACAAATAGTTACTTGAAATAATTATACTCTGAGTATATTGACATTTTTCGAGATTATGTTATTTTATAGCCTAATTTCTTATAATTTTTGTATTGTGATGTGACAATATAGAGGAGGCTCTCATGGGCGCTAAAAAAACTAAATCTACCAAAGGCTTCACCTTGATGGAACTAATTATAGTAATGGCACTTTTAGCCATAATCGCCGCCATTCTGATTCCAATGTTCTTAAATACAACAGATCGGGCAAGGCTTAGAAGTGATATACAATCTGCGCGGGTGGTTCAAAATGCAAGAGAGTTATATAGAGTTGAACGTGGTCGCGCTGTAGCTGGTTTAGATGCGGCAACAATAATGGATAACCTGGCAGATGCAGGTTATTTAGACTTACGCAATGCTAATGTTCAAACAGAAAATGCAGTATGGAGGGAAGACAATGTTCGTGGTATACTGGTAGATATCAGTAATAGTCCACCAAGCGTACGGGAGATATACGATAATTTGTCGGCTGCAGAACGACAGATGGTGTATAACCCCTGATATGCGACTCTAAGGAGTGCAACACCATAATGAAATTACGATTTTACATTAAAATTTTCCTATATGCAGTAATGGATTGTTTTTTCCATTGGCTCAGCTGGATAGGTGCGGTATTCGTATTCGCCTATCTTTTTGTGTCAGAAACACCATCAGCATTTCGCCAGCTGGATATTCAGGTGATAAACCAACATATCGTATACATTGTAATAGCAAACGTTCTTTTCTTTACAATTTGTGGCGTATATAAAAGTTTATGGCAGCATTCGGGTATTGGTACGCTTATACGCATTACCACAGCGGTGCTGCTTTCTACATTTTCTGTTTATGTAGCTATACGGTTGCATCTTGGGTTTTGGATTAACCCGGGCATTGGGGTTATGGCATTTTATTTTTTCCTTACGCTTTCACTTGCGCCGCGGGTTTACAAGCGTGTGTTGGAGATTCTTATTTCGTACTTGCGCAATTATGTGCGGCTGTTGCCGCGGCACAGCGAGCCGGATGCGGTGCGTACGCTTCTTATTGGGGCAGGGGAGAGTGCGTCTGGTTTGATGTTGCATACCAGCCAGCAGGGAGCCAGGCCGCGCAAGATTTTGGGTGTGTTGGATAACGACCCGCGTAAGCAGGGGTATGCTTTGCATGGCGTGACCATTCTTGGTGGTGACGAAAAAATCCCGCAACTGGTTAAGGATTTGAATATTGACGAAATTATTATAGCTGTGCCATCTATGAATAACGAGGATTTGAGGCGAATTGTACGCCTTACGCCCGTTAACCGTTGCAAAGTGCGGCTTCTTTCGGGTTTGTCTGTAGATAAGGCGTCGGATATGCTGCGCGAGGTTAATATTACAGATTTGCTTGGGCGGCACGAGGCCGAACTAAACGCCGCGGGGCTTAACGCGTGGATAAGCAAGAAAGTGGTAATGGTGACTGGCGGTGGCGGGTCTATTGGCAGCGAATTGTGTCGCCAGCTTTTGCAGTTAGATGTCGAAAAAATTGTTATATACGAAATTTCGGAAAATAATGCCCACAACTTGAAAGAGGAGCTTAAAGTCAAGTTTGGGCAAACAGGGCGGTATAAAGTAGCTGTGCGTATTGGGTCTATCCAAGATGAAGCGCGGCTGGAGCAGGTGTTTAACGAGTTTAAGCCGTCCGTGGTTTTTCATGCGGCGGCATACAAGCATGTGCCGTTAATGGAAGAATGCCCGCGTTTGGCTATAGATAATAATGTGCTTGGGACCTATCGTACTGCTAAAGTAGCCATCCGTCATGGCGTAGAGCGTTTTGTGATGATTTCTACAGATAAGGCAGTCAACCCCACCAATGTGATGGGGGCAAGTAAGCGGCTGGCAGAACTGGCAACATTGGGGTTAAACGCGCAGAAAGTGACGGAATTTGTCTGCGTGCGCTTTGGTAATGTGCTGGATTCCAACGGCAGTGTGATTCCTATATTTAAGCGGCAAATAGAATCGGGCGGCCCGGTGACGGTTATGCACCCAGAGATAGTGCGGTACTTTATGACTATTACGGAAGCCGCGCGGCTTGTGCTAGAAGCCGGTGCAATGGCAGCCGGCGGGGAAATATTTATCCTTGACATGGGTGAGCAAATAAAAATTGTAGACCTTGCGGAAAGCCTTATCCGTATGGCAGGGCTCACGCCTGATGTGGATATTAAAATCGAGTTTGTTGGGCTGCGCCCAGGCGAAAAATTGTATGAGGAATTGATTTTGGACGAAGAAGGGCTTACGAAGACCGTACACGATAAAATTTTTGTGATAAAGCCTATGCCTGCGCCTAATCAGGCAGAACTTATGACGGAGTTGGAGGAAAATATTCCTGACGGCGGGGATACAAGGGCGTTAATTAAACGATTTGTGCCAGAGTACATGCCTGACGGGAGTGGAGAAATCGAGCTATGAAAAATGTGTTGATCGTTGGCGAAGATAGTTATATCGGCACATCTTTTGCGCAGTATGCGAGCGACATGTATAACATCGAAACCATTTGTGCGAAGGACGGGAAGCTGGCAGACGCAGATTTTTCTAATATCGATAGCGTATTACATTGTGCAGGCATTGCGCATGTTGCCCAGAAAAAAAATATGCGGCAGCTTTATTATGATGTGAATTGCAACTTGGCTGTGAAGGTGGCAGAAAAAGCTAAAGCAGCAGGGGTTAAACAGTTTGTGTTTTTGAGCAGCATGTCGGTTTATGGTAGTGGCGAATGTGTAATAACACCGGAAACAGAGTTGAAAGCTATGGATTTTTATGGTGGGAGTAAACTGGCTGCGGAGGAAAAGTTGCGACAGCTTGCATCTTCGGATTTTGGCATATGTATTTTACGTCCGCCTATGGTTTATGGTTTTGGTTGCAGGGGGAATTTCCCAAGGCTTGTCGCGCTTGCAAAAAGGCTGCCTTTTTTCCCAAATGTGCAAAATCGGCGCAGCATGATTTACATTGATAATTTGTGCGAATGTATCTGCCGGGCAATTGATGAAAATAAAAACGGCATTCACCTTCCGCAAAATGTGGAATATGTGAATACCACTGAAATTGTGAAAATGATTGCGCAACTTCAGGGAAAACAAATGCGTACCACAAGAATTTTTAATCCCTTGATACTACTGGCGAAAAATTTCATTTCGCCGGTAGATAAGTTGTTTGGTGATTTGGTGTATGCCAAAGCTGGGAATGAAACGGAGTATAATGTCGTGAGTTTCGAAGATGGGGTTAGGGTTGCTGTGTTGGGGAAATAGTTCCTCCACCAACCACAACATCTCCATCGTACATAACCACTGCTTGCCCGGGCGTTATTGCCCGCTGGGGAGTGTCAAATTCTACACGAATAGTATTTTCGCTTGTTTGCCACAGGATGGCGGGCTGCGCTTGGTGGCTGTAGCGGATTTTCGCTTGCACACGCAATGGGGCATCCAGCCTGTCCATTGGGATTAGATTTATGTCATGGGCTTCCAGCATGTTTGTGAAAAGTGCTTGCGATGTGCCAAGGGTTACGGTGTTCTCCTGCGGGTTCATGGATAGCACAAATAACGGGTGGGGGGCAGATATACCCAAGCCCTTGCGCTGGCCTATGGTGTAATGGATTATTCCTTTGTGGTTGCCAAGTATTTCGCCGCTTGGGGTTATAAATTTGCCTGCGGCTATTTTTTTGCCTGTGTGCCGTTCGATAAACCCAGCATAATCGCCGTCCGGGGCAAAGCAGATGTCTTGGCTGTCGCGCTTTTTTGCGTTAACAAAGCCTTGTGCGTCGGCAATTTTGCGCACGGCTTCCTTTGTTAAGCCGCCAAGGGGCAGTAAGGTGCGGGATAGCTGCGGCTGTGTCATGGTGTACAGTGCGTAGCTTTGGTCTTTGGTGGTGTCTATGCCGGTTTTTAGCAGATATCGACCGTTTGTGCCCGGTTCGATTCTGGCGTAGTGGCCCGTTGCAATGTGGGTGCAGTCAAGCTCGGTGGCGCGGTGCAGGAAGCGTTCGAATTTTAGGAAGCGGTTGCAGTCTATGCACGG
>Ga0123355_10001569_pt1 | contig 31898 bp, 30 predicted proteins | sample TergutEmb28metaG_3_FD_89872 | JGI IMG/M metagenome (GOLD analysis project Ga0123355, IMG submission 89872) | Embiratermes neotenicus P1 segment gut microbial communities from Petit-Saut dam, French Guiana - Emb289 P1 | ecosystem: Host-associated > Arthropoda: Insects > Digestive system > Gut ...
GAAATTCGTCAAAAGGGAAGGGAAGAAGAAGTTGGAAACCCTCTTGATATTGCCGAAAAAATCGCTCTTGGCGCTTTGCATTATTTTTTGCTTCAGGTTAATCCATCTAAAGATATGTTATTTGACCCAAAAGAATCTCTTTCATTCACAGGAAACACAGGCCCTTATCTGCAATACATGGGTGCTCGCATATCTTCGATGTTACGGAAAAGGAATCAAAAGACAGCGAACAATCGAACCGCAGCTTCGGAACAGATAACAGAAAATAATTGTTTTGATTTGCTTACGGCGGATTCGGAATGGGAATTGATTAAACTTCTTGCCGGATACCCTGAAGCGGTTAGTACGGCTGCGGAAAATCTTGATCCGTCATGCCTTGCAAATTATTTGTATGAATTGTCAAAAGCTTTCAGCAGGTTTTATCACGAATGTCCAATTTTGAATTGCGAAGATCCCGCATTATCTGACGGAAGATTGGAACTTGCAAGAGCTGTTATGCTTGTTTTAAAAGATGCTTTTTATTTGGTTTGTATTCCATTTTTGGAAATTATGTAAAATTATGTAATAAATGTTAAATGTTTTCTTTTCTATTCAGCATTATTCAACAAAGCCAGTGACGCCAAGCCTTGGTTAAAAACCAGTATTCCATTTTTGGTTTTTAGGATACAGCGGCCAGCCGGGTCTATTCCTTCGAAAGTTCCCCGAGCGAGTGTTTTCCCGGATATTTCCGCTAAACTATCTCCTTTGGAGGCAGGTTCAAACACGGCAGCTTTTGCGCCAATGCAGTCTGTCAAAGAATTCCACTTATCTGCCAGTGCGCTGTTTCCCTGTGAATAAACCGCTGTAGAAAAAAAGTGTTTTTTAATTATCGTTATTTCATCAAGTATTTTAAGTAAGAGTTCTTTGCGTGAAATTTCATGCCCTGTAATTTCAGAGCAGCTTACAGCTTTTACAGTCGGGCATTTGTTGTTAACGTTTACAGAGGCAGAGCTTATTAACCATGTTACCTTGTCTCCCTCTCCCAAAACTTCAGTAGTAATCGATGCTATTTTTCGATTGTCAACGTATACATCATTGGGCCACCTGAGACAAGCTGTTTTACCGCAAATTGACGATATGCTTTTGGTTACAGCAATTTGTAAAACAAGAGAGAATTGAGCATAGTCCGAAACTGTAATATGCGGGTGTTCCAAAATAGCGAAGTACAACCCGCCCTGTTTAGAAATCCATGTTTTCCCAAACCGTCCCCTTCCCGCCGTTTGTCTATCCGCCGCAATTACAATTGGGCCTTTCATGCCGCGAAAAGCCAATTCTCTGGCTCTGTTTATAACGCTGGTGGTTGAGACATAGTGATAAAACAAGTTTTCTTTTTCGCCGAATTCCCACGGATAAAGGAAATCTTTTTCATTATTTGGATCCAAAAGATAACCGTTTTCTTTGGTTTCTATCGCATACCCGGCTTCGACAAGCGCTTGTACTGCTTTCCAAACAGCAACACGGGATATTTCCATCTTTTTTGCCAATACTGTTCCGCTTATAGGTTTCCCCTGATTTTCCCGCAGGTGGCAGAGAAGAGCGGCCTTGCTTGACAGTTTTGACTCTGGTTTCATTTTACCTAAAATATATTGTATTATACATTTTTAAATTTTTCCAGATACAGAAAAAAAATTGAATATTATCTTGACAATTATAAAAAAGTACAATAAGATTTTATTAATGGTTCATAGGAAATATCAACCATTCCAAAGGTTATTTTCGACTTTTGCTTTATTCTTATTTTTGGGAATCGGTAGTGTAAAAATCCACGCTATAGACTCGTTGCTTGTAGGTTTTGGACCGGAAGTAAATGCCTACAGCCGAAGAGGTGTAGCTATAGGGACAAATTTTATATTTGGCATGGAGTTTGACAATTATTTTACTACCGGATTAAAAACCGGGTTTTTCAATGATTTAGATACAGTAAGTGTTTGGAATTTTCAACTATTAATTCGTTATTATCTGTCTTTAATACATTCTTCTTTATCTGTTAACAGTCCCTTTGTACAAATAGAAACCGGCGGAATTATTGCCAATGAATTTGGTGAAACTTTTCAAACATTTTCTGCTGGTGTTTCTGTAGGCTGGCGTCATGTAATATCCCGTAACTGGTATATCATTCCGGCAGTGCGTTTTGGCTATCCACATATTTGGGGGATTAATTTAACAGCAGGGCATAGATTTCGTTTATTTTATAAAGAGCAGAACAATAATTTTTACGAAATTAAAAATTTTGTTGAAGTTGAGGCATATGAAATACAAGAGGAACATAATGAAAACAACGATCACAACGAATCTGTTGCCATGCCCTTTGATTTACGAGTACCGCCTGTCTATTTCAGCGCAAATGCTGTTGACTTTGAAGGCTTAGGCACAGGCATCATAGAAAACAACACCCATGCATTGGAACTCATAACACAAATACTTAACACATTTAGTAATTATCGGGTAATCATAGAAGGTCACGCAAATCCTACTACTCCTTATGGTGATATGCGTACAGAAGAAGAACCGGAACTTCTTCGCATTAGCGAAGAGCGGGCGCAATGGGCATTTGATGAATTAGTGAACAGGGGAATTGACCCAAGCAGATTATACGCAGTTAGTTTTGGTTCTTCCAGACCAATAATACCATTTACTGACAACAGAAATGCGTGGCAAAATCGCCGTGTAGTATTCATTTTAATCAGAGAACCACAGACAAAGAATAACGAATTGCTTATAGAGCCGCTAACAGGAGAAAACAATGAAGAATAAAAAAACTGAAAAAAAACAAATAAAAAGCCTATTGCTTTTTTTAATGCCTTTCTATTTTATTTTGTTTTCTTGTAGTAATAATTTTATGCAAAATTTATTATCAAATCCCTCAATTATAAAAGTGCCGGGTGCTGAAGTAACCCAGCCGACTGTAATGGGCATACCCGCGCCAAATACAATTGCCGTTAATAATGTCACCATTATTGATAACAGAGGAAGCCAAATTGCCGAATATGCGATTAGCCAAACAAATAATGTACCGGCGGAAAGCTTGTCTTGGCAGACAAATACAAGCTTTAGCGGTTTATCTCCAGCTACAACCTATTTTGTCTTTGCCCGTTCTGCCGAAAATTCACATTCTTATGCAGGATATTATAACGTAAGCGACCCCATACGATTCTACAATGTTAGCTTCCATGCCAACGGAGCAACAAGCGGTATTCCTCCGGAAATACAATCGAGGTTTCAAAATGAAACCATTATAATTCCTACCAGAGGAAATCTGACAAAAACCGGTTTTGCTTTTGGCTGCTGGAATACCCAGCCGGACGGTTACGGAGAAGATTTAATTCCCGGTCATCTATTTCAGGTTACAGACAATCAAATTTTGTATGTCAAATGGGTAGCGGAACAAGTGCATACATTTACGTTTTTACCGCCCCAAGACAATGTACCGATTGTGTCCGGTATAACCATTTCCCAAACAGGAACCGGAAATTATCCAACTACCGGTATTTTAGAAATAACCAATCCGGAAGATTATACTTTAATTGAATGGTTTTATGGCAGTATAAAATTGGGAGAAGGAGCCATTCTTGAATTGGATGCAACAGACATCCGTTACAATGTAGTGGGAACTCACTCTATAACCGTTGTGGTATGGCAAGATGACAGACCGTACAGTCTGAGAATTTCATTTATAATAATTTTGTAAGTAGTAGGAGGTACTATATGAAAAAGGAACATAGTTTTTTAACAATATTGATTTGCTCATTGTTAATTGTTATTTTTTCTTTAATCAGTTGTTTAGAACCGGCAAATTTGCTGAGACAAGAGGCAGTTCCTGACGGTATGGGAGCGGTTTCACTGGTACTTGGCGGTCAAAACAGCCGAACCATTATGCCGCAGACACCTGTTTTTCAGGTGTACGAACTGGCATTTACCGGCGACAATGTAAATGTCATCATAGACCGCTGTATCGATACATTTTCCGATCCCATTCATCTGCCTATCGGAACTTTTAATCTCCTTGTTACCGCCTATGTGGATACCGAAAAAAATGAACCTGCGGCATGGGGAGAAGAAAGCAATATAAGGATTAATGCCGGGCAAGGTGTGACTCATACGATCTCTCTTAGACCTTTTTCTCCGGATGGCGGAGAATTAGGTACATTCAGTTGGGATATTAGTTTTCCAAGTGAAGTTACCCAAGCTCGTTTGAATATAAGTCCGCTCTCAGAAAACGGCGAGATAGACAAAGAATTCTACTTTGAAGGCGCAGGCGGAGAAACTCCCCTGAGCGGTTCCGTATCTCTTAAATCTGGTTTTTATAGTGTGTTATTTACTTTAGTAAAACCCGGTTACCAAACGCTTGAGTGGCTGGAAATCTTGCATATATTCCAAAATATTGTCAGCTCTTATACTCAAGATTTTAACATTGAACTTTTTAACAATATTGTTTATACGGTTGTTTTTGTATTCGATGACGGCAGCACAGTCGAGCAAAGTTATTTCCATGGCGATCTTGTGTTGCCTTTCCATCCTCAGCCGCAGTCTGCCAGAAATGGTTATACATTTGGCGGCTGGTATACAAATGCAAATTTTAGCGAGCGATGGGACTTTTCTACACCTTTAAGCAGAAACCGTACTTTTTATCTTAGATGGTTGTCAGAAACCTGCAGCGATGCAAATATTATTGGCACGTTTCAGGGCGCTATTACCCTGCACGGATTTATTAATGCAGGCGAAGCTATCGTTCAATTATTCGATGACAACACTGCCCGTATACAATTAGCAAGCATTCCCAATTATACCATCTTGGCAAATTTTTCTTACCATTCGGTCAGAAGAGATTTGCGACTTTCCAATATTAACCTTCACGCTTCCGGCATGGGAAGACAAGCTATGGAAAGTCTGATAGGAGATGTACCCAGCCAGATTACATTGCCCATAAGACAGTGGACTTTGGACGAAGTTATTACGATTGATACACCTGTTATTGCAGGAAATCTGTACAGGGTTGACCGCTTTAATTTTTCTCCGAACATTAGCTTTACCGAGATAACTTTACATATTGAATATCCTGATAGCTCAAGACACGGCAAATACGTTTTAACAGAAGTGCAATTTTTGGACATAGGTATGCCGCCAATTACTTTGATTGGTACATTACAAGGAAACAGAAAAACCAGAACCGCTGTATTTCCAAACAATTCTATGCAGGATTCAAGTACTCGTATTTCTGTTACATCATATCTTTTTGATAGTATTGGTGACTTAAATACTGTTGTAGGATTTGCTGCAAGTCAGCCCGCTCTTTTGATGGCAGGGGCTCGTTTCTCGGAAACAACAAACAACTCTTGGCAGCCGCAGGCGATTTTTACGGTTTTAAACGGCGTTGAAAATCAGGAATTTGCGGTCAGGTTTCCCGAACGTTTGAATATCAGAATGGATCATAGAAATTTTACCAACAATAACCCTGTGGTAAGCTGGGATCCCTTCCCCGGTGCAAACGGATATTTTGTACTGGTAACTGTGAGGGATACACTTTCCAATGTTGAAGCCAATCGCCATAACATTGTAACTGCTTTTTATCAACACACAATGGAAACCAGTGTAACAATACATTCACATCGGATCAGTTTTACGCCTATTGATACATTTTTTTCGATAATACCGCCTACAATTACTCCTGGCGATTTTATCAGAATTGAAGTTTTTGCCTTAGACCATTCGGGCTTTTTGGATTCTGTTAACAGAACCGGAGCCCTTTTTATGGACTCATTGACAATTATAAGGTAGGAGTAAAATATGAAATCAATTTACAAAGAAATTATTGTTTTTGCGAACATCGCACTATTTTTTTTCACTGCGTGTGAGATTTCCCATGTATGTCCAAATGCCGACGGTTTTGAATGGTACCACGACGAAAATATGGGCATTATCATTCTTAACTACGCTGGTTCTCCCGGGAGTCACGTTGTAATACCTGAACAAATCAATGGAACCCCTGTTAGAACCATTGGAGGTGGAGCTTTTTGGCAGAGTCAGTTAGTAGGTGTTATTATTCCAGACAATGTTACTTATATTTGGCAGTCTGCATTTAGTAACAACCTTCTTACCAGTGTTACTATCCCCGATAGTGTTACTGAAATTGAAAGCCATGCGTTTTCTCACAATCGCCTTACCAGCGTTACAATTTCTAACAGCATTACTTCCATTCCGTTTGCTGCGTTTTCCCAAAATCTGCTGACCAGCGTAACTATCCCCGACAGAGTTACTTCCATTGAATGGTCTGCATTTAGAAACAACCTTCTGACAAGTATTGTTATTGGAGCAGACGTAGATATTGAAATTAGCGCATTTGGTTATGGTTTTGAGGCTTTTTATGAAGAAAACGGCAGGTTGGCGGGTACTTATACAAGACCTGATACAGATAGTACGACTTGGATATGGAGTAAATAATGATAAATAAAATTAAACCCTTTTTTGAGATACAAAACATGAAATTAATCTATAAAGGAACCTTGTTTGCAGTTTTTGTATTATTTTTTTCTACTACATGCGATATTTTCACCGAACATCCAACCGCCGTTTTTGAATGGCAATTGGATGATAACGGAAAAATTATCATTACGGGCTTCAGAGGCTGCCCGGATTGTGAAGTTATAATACCTGAGCAGATAAATGGAAACCCGGTTGTAGCAATTGGAGAAAGAGTATTTGTTAACAAATATTTAACAAGAAGTGTTACTATTCCGGACAGCGTTACTTCCATTGGGAATTTCGCATTTTCGGGCAACCTCTTGACAAGTGTTAATATTGGCAACAACGTTACTACTATTGGAAATAGTGCATTTGCTGGCAACCGCCTGATCAGTGTTATTATTCCAGATAGTGTTATTTCCATTGAGGGTAGCGCATTTGCTACGAATCAATTGCTCAATGTTACTATTCCTAATAGCGTTATTTATATTGGGCAGTCTGCGTTTATGCAAAATCGTCTGACCAACGTAAACATTTCTGAGAATGTTACAGTTATTGAAGATTGGGCATTTACCAACAACCGTTTGCTCAGTGTTACCATTCCAAGCAGTGTAATTTCCATTGGACGAAATGCGTTTCAGCAAAACAGCCTGACCAGTGTTAGCATTCCAGACAGTGTTACTCATATTGGCAATGCTGCATTTTCCAGCAACCACCTGTCCAGTATTACCCTCCCCAACAAAGTTACTTCCATTGGTGATTTGGCGTTTATTGGAAACCAACTGACAAGTATTACTATCCCTGATAGTATTACATCCATTGGAGGCTCGGCATTTCGGAATAATTACTTGACTAGGATTGTCATTGCAGCAAATGTAGATATTGGAATTGACACATTTGGCTTTGGTTTTGAAGCTGCCTATGAAGAAAACGGCAGGTTGGCAGGTACTTACACAAGACCTGATACTGACAGTACAACATGGATATGGAATCCAAAATGATAAATAAAATAGGAGTCTTTTTAATGAGCTCCTTGACAATTGTAAAGTGAGGAATGAAGTATGAAATTTATCAAGTATTATAAGAGTGTTATTTTTCTTTTTGTGGTTTTATTTCAATTTGCAAACTGCTCTTCGCCCCCACAACCTGACCCTAGAATATTTATAAGAGTTTTAGAACCTAGCTTTAGTGGCAATTTTAGTAATGTTAGTGATGCTAATTTTAGTGCTAATATAATGGAAATTAAAATTGGTAATACCCTTTTATTTTATCCTCCTATTATAATAAGAGAGAGGATAGTACGTTTTGATAATGTCGACAGCGATCGTATTCCAATTTTTCAAAATTGGAGAGATGATTTGTTTTATGCTTCAAGTAGTACTTCTAGTGACACACACCTTGGTAGGGTTACTACAGAGTTTCGGCAGGTTGATAACTATCATGATTCGTATTTAGGTAGTTGGATAGAAGATTTCCACGCATTAAATAGCCCAATATTAAGAGTTAACACCGGTATAGCTCCAGGTTCCGGCACGGTTAATGACATAGTTTTGAGATATAATATGAGTATTAATTCAAATCTCAATTTTACTTTTGATGTTGAACAACAAACATTCAATGAAATTAATCATCCAAATGTAGTACATCCAATTAAACCGCCTGCCGTACTAATACACCCAAGACCATCTGGAGGTCAACCTGCTGTTCCAAATAATATTTCCAACAGTATTAATCTTGTTGTCATGGCAGAAGGGTTTCGTGCAGATCAAATGCGTTATTTCCGCAGTTATGTTGAAGATGCTTTTGCCAGTGTTGCAAATTTTAACTTAACCTTGAATCAATTTGGACATGAACATCAGAATAATACATTTTTTTCAAGGCATTGGGAAGACAATATAAATGTGTTTATGTTCGAAACAATTTCACCACAGGCTGGAATTGGACATGATGTTATGAGCTATTTTAATGTACATCACCAAATCCGTAATCGTACAAATATGAATAGGATGCATGAAGTTGTAAATGTTGCACATAACCGTCTTCGTAATACAGCCTATCATCAGCATTCTCTTCCTCCTGAACATGTTGATGCATACATTATACTGGTTAATGATCAAACTATTACTTCATATACAAATTTTCATAGAGCGGTGAGCTTCCCTCGGAATAGTCAACCTGTTACTTACGTTATTATTCGAGCACCGGTTGGGCATCCTGTTCGGCACAATGTGGGTGACAATAATTTTCATCAGTTCGTTGAGACGCATAAAATAGGGCAATTGTTAGCCACTGCAATGGCGAGTCTCTTCCCTGAAGAGCAAGGCACTTGGAATAACGCTCCTCAATATCATAGGTCATTTAGAAATATTAGCAATATTGATCCTATTTTTTCTAAATGGCGGAGAATGTGGGAGAACCCAGATTTTAGAATACCAGAAGAATGGTGGCTATTGCGAGACGATGACCATAGGCTAAGCGGAAATATTAGAAACCCTTGGTTCATAGATATAGGGACGAGAAATCAACTATTTATTCCTTCAAGAAATTGTGTAATGCGTGGTAATGTAGAAGTTACTACGGGTACCCAATTTTGCCCTGTTTGTACATACCATCTTGAAGGCAGTTTTAGAACTCGTATGGGTATCATCCCGGCTCAAGATCCGCGTTTTAATGGTCATGATATTACTACTTACGAATGGCGTGGCTTTTCTATTCAAAATTTTATGAACGATGATTTTGGTATAATACCAGTTTTTGAAGACCCTGTAGAATTTGTAGCAGTCGGGTAATGGCAGATTTGCTTTTTCAACTGATGGAATCTTTTGGAATGAAATGATTGTTCCTGAATCTTGGAATGGTATCACTCACGGCAACGGCAGATGGGTAGCAGTTGGCGATAACGGCACAATGGCACATTCAGACGACGGCATTACATGGAGTCAAATAACTGTGGGTGATAGAAACTGGAGGGATATTAGCTACGGCAATGGCAGGTTCATAGCAGTTGGCGGAAGTAACAGAATAATGTATTCCACTAATGGCATAAATTGGTCTTTTGTAAACTTTACAGGGCTTTGGTCGGGTATAACTTACGGCAACCGCAGATGGGTAGTAGTCGGAGACAATAGCAGAACGGCATACTCTGACAATGGCATAAACTGGATTCAAATAAACGTAAGTAATTGGAATTGGAATGCTGTTACTTACAGCAACGGTAGATGGGTAATGGTCGGGGAAGGTGGCTTGATGGCACATTCAACAGATGGTATCGGCTGGTTTCCAATGGTTGTAGGTGGTATGGAATGGAGTGATATCACTTACGGCAATGGTAGATGGGTAGCAGTTGGTGAAAACGGCAGAATAGCGCATTCCACCACCGTCCTCAATTGGTCTCAAGTAACCGTGGGCACTGAATCTTGGTCGAGTGTCACTTATGGCAATGGCAGATGGATAGCAGTTGGTACAAACGGTAGAATGGCACATTCCACTGATGGTATCAACTGGAATCAAATAACCGTGGGAACTGAAAATTGGCGAGGTGTCTTTTCTGTCAGCAACTAAGTTGATTGCTCATTTGCATGGAAATATGTTAATATAAAATCACTCCGATTCCCTTCGGCTAAAGGCGCAAAGCCCATGCCGTTTGGAACGATAGAGTACAAATAGAAATGTTTGTGCTTACCATTTGTGAAGGAGAAAAAAATGAAGAAAACTCTTCTTATAGGTTTGCTCGCTATCTTTTTGATAGCCGGTCTTTTACTTATCGTTTTCGGTGCGCGGGACGTGTCACGCGAAGCTGATCCAATTCAAGACAGAATCACGCTGGCTACAACCACAAGCACAGAAGATTCCGGCTTGCTGGAATTTATCCTGCCTGTATTCACCCGGCAAACAGGATGGCAAATTGATGTAGTCGCAGTGGGAACAGGAGCGGCTTTACGCATGGGGCGTGACGGCGATGCTGATGTGCTTTTGGTTCACGCAAGAAATGACGAAATCCGTTTTATACAAGACGGCTACGGAGCAGTTCGCTATGATGTAATGTATAATGATTTTCTTGTCGTAGGTCCGCAAGACAGTGCGATAGCTCATAACAGCGATGTTCTGCAAACCTTCAGGGAAATCGCTTCAAGGGGGCTTCCATTTGTTTCGCGCGGAGATGACTCGGGAACTCACAGAATGGAACTCTCTCTTTGGAGTGCCGCCGGAGTTGACGTAAGAGCCTTGCCGGATTATTTCGCCGTAGGGCAGGGTATGGGCGCAACATTACAAATGGCTTATGAGATGAATGCTTATACCCTTACCGACAGAGCGACATGGCTGATTCTAACAAGAGATCACCGTATTTCCATGCCTGCGGTTTGTGAAAAAGCAGAAGAATTATTAAATTATTACGGAGTAATCCTTGTAAACCCGATCCGGCATCCGTTTATAAATGTCGAAGGCGGACAGGCTTTTATTAACTGGATAATCAGCGATTACGCTCAAGAGTTAATAGGACAATACGGACTTGCTGAATTCGGCGGAGCATTATTTACACCTAACGTAGGCGCAAATTAACTGGTTTAGTTTTGACATTATCTGGTTTTTTAATTTTTAATTCTGAAACGCTTGGAATTATTTGGACTACTCTAAGAATGTCGTTCGCCTCAACTTTAATATCAACTTTTCTTGGAATGATATTCGGCCTGCTCCTGGAGTCTTACAATTTTTTTGGAAAACGTGTAGTTGTCAGAATTTGCCGGACTTTGATGGCAACGCCTCCTGTTGTCGCAGGGCTTGTTGTGTATCTGCTGCTTATGCGGCAAGGCCCGTTTGGAGCTTTCGGGCTTTTGTTTACTGTTCAGGCTATGGTAATTGCGCAAGTTTTATTGATAACTCCGATAATAACAGGATTGGTTTATACCTATTCTGTTCGAAGCGCTCCCACAATCAGAATGTTCGCAAAAACAATGGGAGCGTCGCAGGTTCAAACAATGTTTCTTTTTTTAAAAGAAATGAAGGGCGAGTTTTATTTTGTAGTAATAGCAGCTTTCAGCAGAGCTATAAGCGAGGTTGGAGCTGTAATGATTGTCGGCGGCAACATTCAACACAGGACAAGAACGATGACAACAGCTATTACAATGCTCAGAAATGTCGGGGATTTTAGTCAGGGTATTACTTTGGGAATTATGCTTTTAACAATTGCGTTTATTCTTCAATCGCTTTCGGATTTGTTTCATAAACCGCCGCAAAACGAAGAAAATTTTTAACATTTTTAAAGGACTATAAATTGGTTTTAACGGCTGTAGAAAAAAAATTTAGCGGCTTTAATCTTAATATCGAAAAATTGGCGATTTCCAAACCGGGGATTTACGGTCTTGTCGGCTGTAACGGCTGCGGAAAATCTACACTGGCAAAAATCATGGCAGGGCTTTTAAGACCTGATAGCGGCAGGATTGACTCAGAAGGCCTGACATCAAGGGATATAACTTTTCTTGGGCGTAAACCATACATGATGGATGATACGGTTTATAACAATCTTGTATATCCTCTGAAATTGCGAAATACAGCCATCGATAAAAACAAAATAGAATTGTTCATTGACAAAATGAAATTATCAAATCGTATAAAACAAAGGGCAAAAAGTCTTTCAAGCGGCGAGCAGCAAAAATTAAGTTTTTTAAGAGCTGTTATTTTTAAACCTAAATTAATTATAGCCGATGAAGCCATGACAGCGATGGATTTGGACAGCCTGGATTTGTTCGAAAAGACAATCATCGAAGAACAGAAAAATGAAAATTCTATATGGATTATTATCAGTCATCAAATACCTCATATACGATTTTTGTGCGATTATATATATTTTATGTATGACGGCAAAATAGAGTACGAAAACAATGCCCATGATTTTTTCACAAAAAACAACAATCCGCTTGTCAAACAATACCTTCGTACTTACAATTAGGAGAAAAGATAAAATGAAACTGTTAAAAGTTGATACAATTGACGAGGCTCAAAAAAAAGTTTTGGGCTGTATAAAAAAAATACCAATAAAAACAGAAACAGTTTCTCTTGACAAGGCGTGTAATCGCATTCTTGCGGAGGATATTTTCTCTCCATGTGATGTTCCGTCTTTCCGCAAATCAACTGTAGACGGTTTTGCCGTAATTGCGGAGAATACGACAGGAGCTGGGGAGTTAAATCCCGTATTGTTAAAACAGATCGGCTCTGTATCAATTGGCAAACGTGCCTCGCTTGAAAGTTTTTCAATTAACTCAGGCGAATGTGTGTATGTTCCGACAGGCGGTATGATTCCTGACGGTGCTGACGCCATGATTATGATTGAATATACCGAGCTGATTGAGCAAGACAAAAACCCAAACGAACATTTTATCGCTGTTTCTGAGACTGCAGCTTTTGGACAGGGGATCGTTGGAATAGGCGAAGATATTCGGAGTGGAGAATTGCAGCTAAAAATTGGACGCTGCCTTCGCCCTCAGGAAATTGGCGTTCTGGCGGCGATTGGGATTACAACAATTTCTGTTTTTGTTCCGCTCTCTATCAGTATTATTTCTACCGGCGATGAAATTGTTTTGCCGGATACTGAGCCGTCACTTGGAGAGGTTCGTGATGTTAATACCTTTACTATTAAAAGTTCAGCCGAAAAAAACGGGTTTAAAGTGGTTTCAAGTCAAGCGCTGGCTGACAATATGGAGCGTTTGGAAAATGCCGCAAGAGAAGTTATGGGTTTAAGTGATATTGTAATAATTTCCGGCGGAAGTTCTCAAGGCGAAAAAGACTTTACCGCAAAAATCATTGAAAACATAGCCAAACCGGGTGTTTTTACTCACGGACTTGCTCTAAAGCCCGGAAAACCTACAATTTTAGGGTGGGATGAAGAAAGTAAAACTTTATTCGCAGGGCTTCCGGGACACCCTGTTTCAGCCATAATTGTATTTGAACTCCTGTTAGGTTCGTTAACCCAAAAAGACAGCTGGTTAACGAACCTTCCGATTCCCGCCCAAACTTCAGCTAATATTCCGGGAGCGCCAGGAAAAACTACAATTCAGCCGGTGATTCTTACATTAAAAAACAAGGCTTACTTTGCGGAGCCTGTGTTCGGAAAATCTGCGGCGATTTCAGCCTTAACAAAAGCTGATGGATACATCATAATCGAACAAAATAAAGAAGGACTGGAGAAAGGCCAACAAGTACTTGTTTACCTTTTTTAAATTTTCTAAAGGATTAAAATGTCAAAGAGAAATGTATATTTAACAAATGTTCCTCCGAAGGAAGCTCTTGCAAAATATTTTGCGTCACTGCAAAACTGTTTAATGCCAAAGTATGAAAAAATCTCCGTAACAGAAAGTTTCGATCGCATAACGGCTAAGGCAGTTAATGCTGAATGTTGTTTGCCTTTGTTCAATTCTGCGGCGATGGACGGAATTGCTGTCCGAGTATCTTCTACGCTTGGGGCAAATGAATCAAACCCTGTTAGACTTTACGCCAAAAAAGATTTTGTTTATGTAAATACAGGAGAGCCGGTTTATTCTCCTTATGATGCTGTAATCATGATAGAAGATTTAATTCAGATTGATGAAGACAGTTCCTGCAAAATATTAGCAGGAGCTGTTCCAAACCAGCATATAAGACTGAGAGGAGAAGACATCACAGAAGGAGAGATGATTGTTCCGCCAAAACATAAAATCAGACCGATTGACATTGGAGCGCTTCTTTGCGGCGGGATTACTGAAATTGAAGTTTATACTAAACCAAATACGGCGATTCTTCCAACTGGCAGCGAAATCATTGAAGCGGGAGTTACTCCCAAAGACGGTGCGATAATCGAATCAAACTCACAGATGTTTGCCGGAATGGTAACTCACTCAGGCGGTAAAGCTTTTTGTTTTAAACCTATTCCTGATACTTTGGAACTTCTGAAAAAAACGATTCAAAATGCGGCCAATGAATACGATTTAGTGATAATAAACGGGGGCTCCAGTTCAGGCGAAAAAGATTACACAGTACAAGCGTTACACGAAATTGGAGAAGTCATTGTTCACGGTACGGCAATGAAACCGGGAAAGCCTGTAATTTTGGCTATCGTTAACAATAAACCTGTTATTGGTACGCCGGGTTATCCTGTATCAGCGTATCTTTCTTTTGTAACTTTTATCCAGCCGGTTTTATCGTTTCTTAGCGGCAGGCATATTTCTTCGGTGCAAAAAATTGAGGCTGTCTTGTCTAAACGAATTGTTTCTTCGCTAAAAGCGTGCGAATACGTAAGAGTTAAAATTGGCAGGGATGGAGACAATTTTACAGCGTCACCGCTTGCCAGAGGAGCCGGGTCTGTGATGTCATTAGTCAAAGCCGATGGATTTTGCGTAATACCTCAAAAAAGCGAAGGTATCGAAGCCGGCGAGACTGTCATGATTGAATTATTGCGCTCTCTGGAAGAAATTGAATGTACTTTATCAACAAATAATATTATGGAGATTTTATGAACAGTGAATTATCTCATTTTGATTGTAACGGCAATGCTGTTATGATGGATGTCTCAGGAAAAACTATAAGCCGCCGCACTGCTGCCGCAAAGGGAAGTATCGTCATGAGCGAACAGGCTTTGAAGTCAGTGTGTGAAGGAACTTCCAAAAAAGGCGATGTATTTGGAACCGCAAGAATTGCGGGGATCATGGCGGCAAAGAAGTGCGCTGATCTTATTCCTCTGTGCCATACGCTGAATTTAGAAAAATGCACGGTTGATTTTACTGTTAATAAAGACAAAAACGAAATTGAATGTTTTTGTGAAGTGTTGCTTAACGGGAAGACAGGAGCCGAAATGGAAGCACTAACAGGAGTGTCTGTCTCGCTTTTGGCAATTTACGATATGTGTAAATCCATTGATAAAGCAATGGTAATCGGCAATATAAAACTTATTAAAAAAAGCGGCGGAAAAAGCGACTATAAATGTTAGTTGATTCATTCGGAAGAAAGCTCGATTATTTAAGAGTTTCAATAACAGACAGGTGTAATCTTCGCTGTTTTTATTGTATGCCTTCGCAGGGAGTGCCGCTGAAGCAGCATAACTCTATTCTTCGATTTGAAGAAATCATAAAAATTATAAAAATAATGGCAGATTTGGGAATAAGTAAAGTCAGAATTACAGGCGGAGAACCATTGGTACGCAAGGGGATACCATCTTTTTTTAATAGTATAAAAAGTATTAAAGGAATTGAAACTTTCTCTTTTACAACTAACGGGCTGCTACTGGGATCATACCTTGACGAAACAGAAGTTTTATGCGAAGACTCTTTGCCAAACAGCGTAAATATCAGTTTAGATTCGTTAGACAACTTGCGCTATAAAAAAATCACACGCAGTGAAGACAGCAATCCCGAAGTAATCACCGCAAATATTGATCGCCTGTTAAAAAAAAACGTAATGGTAAAAATAAATTCTGTTATTATCAAATCTGTTAATGAACAAGACATACTGCCTCTGGCAGCTCTTGCAAAAGATAAAAACATTGCTGTCAGATTTATCGAGCTTATGGCAATTGGCAGGGCGAGCTCTAAATACAAACCGGTTTATGCCGCAGAAATAGCGGATTTGATCCAAAAAAAATACGGAAATTTTACGCCTTATTCAGACTCTATTGGCAGTGGCCCGGCGGTATATTACAACCTTCCTGATTTTAAGGGAAAGATTGGATTTATAAACCCTGTAACAAAAAATTTTTGCAAAACCTGTAACCGCCTTCGCCTTACATCTGACGGTTTTTTAAAACTTTGCCTTGCAAATAACACGGAAATTGATTTAAAAAAAATGTTACGCGGCGATTTTAGTGAAATAGAATTTATCAATAGTATAAAAGAATATATTTTAGAAAAACCTCAGTTTCACAATTTTTCTGATACTATTTGTTCCTCCAAAAACAAACACCAATCCATGTCAAAGATAGGCGGATAAACCTAGCCGCAATGACAAGTCCCCGATATAATAAACTATGCCAAAAATAATAGCTGTCTGTATAAGCCCTGAAAAAGGTACACCAAAACAAAATGTAAAAACAGCCGAGTTTGCCGCAGAGTTTGGGATAATAAATGACGCTCACGCCGGGAATTGGCACAGACAAGTAAGTTTGATTTCACTTCAAAAAGTTGAAGAGTTCCGCGCGAAGGGGGCAAAAATTGAAGACGGCGCTTTTGGAGAAAATCTCATTGTTGACGGGATTGATTTTCGAAGTTTGCCTGTTGGAGCTCGTCTTAAATGTAACGAAGTAATACTGGAAATAACCCAAATAGGGAAAGAATGTCACAGTCATTGCGCAATTTATGAAACAATGGGTGATTGCATAATGCCAAGAGAAGGCGTCTTTGCCAAGGTTTTAAAAGGCGGGCTTTTAAGTGTTGGTGATGAAATGATTTTATTGCAATCAGATTTTTTGCCGGGAAATGCCCGCAGAGTTTGGATTATTACAGCGAGCGATAAAGGATTCAAAGGACAGCGAGAAGATATTAGCGGCACTGTCATTAACACGATTGCGATTAAAGCCGGTTATACAATAGCAGGTTCGACATTGCTTTCAGATGAACAAATCGATTTAGAAAATGAGCTAAAAAGAATATGCGATCAAAACCTTGCAGACCTTATCCTTACCACTGGAGGGACTGGTTTTTCTCCGAGAGACTCTATGCCGGAAGCTACGATGGCTGTTGCCGAGCGGCTGGTTCCGGGAATAGCGGAAGCCTTGCGGGCGCAAAGCATGACTTTTACTAAAAGGGCGATGTTAAGCAGGGCAGTTTCGGCAATTCGTGGTAAAACACTTATAGTTAACCTGCCCGGAAGCCCAAAAGCGGTTCGGGAAAATCTTGAATTTATAATTGACGAACTGGGGCATGGTCTGGATATTCTTACCGAAAAAGATTATGAATGTGCCGCCGCAAATTTAAATTTGTGTCATTGATTATTCTTTTAGTTTAAACCATAATAAATCATGCCAAAAATACTAAAACCAAAAGAAATGAGAAAATGTCTTGGTTGTTTTGCCTGCATGAATGTTTGTTCGGTAATAAATCAAAATAACCATTCTCTTATCAAAAGCGCAATCAGAGTAAGAACTTCCGGCGGTATGTCGGGTAATTTCATCGCTATAGTTTGCCTTGGCTGTGAAGAGCCGGCGTGTATGGAAATATGCCCAACCAATGCTCTTGAAAAACGAAAAGGCGGCGGCGTTATTGTAAAAAAAGAAAAATGTATAGGCTGCCGAAAGTGTGAAGAGGCGTGCATTGTAAGCGCTGTCAATTTTGACGAAGAAACAAAAACGCCTATCATCTGCAGCCACTGCGGATTATGCGCCCGTTACTGTCCTCATGAATGTCTTATAATGATTGAATCAAAGGAGGGGAACTGTGCTTAACGTAAGATTTATTAAAGTTCTTTATATTGATCTTGAAACTGAAAAAATCAGAATTGAACAAAGAGATGATTTAATGCCTTATCTTGGCGGAGTGGGAATCGCCAGTAAACTATTGCAGGAAAATTTAGATCCGAATTTTGAGGCGACTTCTCCCAAACAGCCAATTGTATTCGCCATTGGCAGCGGAGCCTATATCTTCCCGGTACTTTCAAAAACAGTTGCGATGTTTGTTTCTCCTCTCACAGGCGAGCTTGGCGAAAGTTATGCCGGAGGCAGAATGGCAATGTCGCTTTTAATGGCGGGATATGACGCACTGGTTCTTACAGGCAAAGCAAAAAAACAAAGCTATCTGTCTATTTCTACAAACAACATTGCAGTTAAAGATGCCCGGGCAATGTGGGGATTGCCTGTCGGCGAAACTGGCCGTGCGATCCGTGACAATGAGTTTAACGGCGGGCTTTCCGGCGGCAAAAGATCGATCATTCGCATTGGGCAGGCGGGAGAAAATGGCGTTGCTTTTGCGTGTGTTTGTGTTGATACCTACCGCCATTTTGGAAGAATGGGGCTTGGCGCTTGCATGGGAAACAAAAATCTTAAAGCTATTTCTATTTACGGCAATCGATCAATTCCTGTTTTAAATCCAAAACAATATTTTAAAGTCTACAAAGATATTTACAAAAAATGCACCAGTACTGACATGATGGCTAAATATCACGATATAGGTACGCCTGTAAATGTAATTCCGTTAAACAAAGCCGGAGCTCTTCCAACTCTGAATATGCAAAAAACATCATTTGAACACGCGGAAAATATCAGCGGGGAAGCTTTTGCCGAAAAAAACCTTGTGCGTAAAATGGCCTGCACTGGCTGTCCTGTCGGCTGTATCCACATTGGAATGTATCGCCGTGAATTTGATAAAGGTCATGAATACGAAGCTATCAGCGTAGCGTATGATTTTGAGTTGATATTCGCTTTAGGCACTTTTCTTGGAATTAAAACAACTGATGAGATTCTTGCCATAATCGAAGAAGTCGAAGAATACGGTCTTGACGCAATGAGCGCAGGAGTTTGTTTGGGTTGGGCGACAGAAGCTTTGGAACATGGTTATATCACAACAGAAGATACTCTGACAGAACTAAAATTTGGAGAGCCGGAAGGTTATATAAAAGCTATTGAATACCTTTCCACCGGGGTAAATAAATTTTACAAAACTCTTGGCAAAGGAAGCCGTTACGCTGCAAGAAAATACGGCGGTGAAAATTTTGCGATGCAAGTCGGCGGCAATGAAATGGCGGGGTATCACACAGGTTACGGTTCGCTTGTAGGAGCTGCAGTAGGAGCGAGACATTCCCACCTTTGCAACGGCGGTTACGGTATCGATCAAACAATGAAAGAATTCGATGAAGACATTTTAGTAGACAAACTTTTTGAGGAAGAATGTGAGAGGTGTATGACAAACTCTCTTGTTATGTGTCTTTTTGCCCGCAAAATTTATGACAGGCAAACCATCCTTGAAGCGCTCAATTCCATCGGTTGGAATCTTACAAATGATGATTTAACGGCCATAGGCAAACGTATCTATCAAACAAAATTACAAATAAAAAACACCCTTGGTTTTCAGCAAAAAAGTATTAAACTGCCTAAGCGATTTTTTGAAACGCCAAGTATGCAAGGTCAGCTTGACGAAGAAACTGCTTACAGAATGATCCGCAAATACACAGAAAAAACCGAGGCGCTGCTTAGGGAAAATTTGTAGGTTATGGACGAGCGTTATTCCAGGCAAATCTTAATTAACCAAATCGGAGAGGCCGGACAGAAAAAACTCAGCCGTTCGTCTGTTTTTGTTGTGGGGGCAGGGGGCTTGGGCTCCCCTGTCTTAACGTATCTAACTGTTATGGGTATAGGACATCTTGCTTTTATCGACTCAGATATTGCGGCGGAATCAAACCTTAACCGCCAATTTTTGCATCACACAGAAGACATAGGGCGCAAAAAAACAATTTCCGCTTTGGAAAAGCTTAACAAACTAAACAATAAGATAGATATAAAAGCGCATAACGAACGGCTGACCGACAAAAATGCCCAAGCCTTTTTTAACGGGTACGACATTGTAATTGGCGCTGTAGACTCTTTTGAAACACGCTTTGTAATCAACAAAGCCTGTGTATCGTTAGATATTCCGTACTTTGACGGCGGCATAAATGGTTTTTCGGGAATTATTATGTTTTCCCATCCGCCAAATACGCCTTGCCTAAATTGTGTTTTTCCGAAAAAAAAGAAAACTAACGAACCTGTTGGAGTTTTTGGCGCTACAGCGGGTGTTATAGGTACGATTCTTGCCAACTGCTCGGCGCTCTGGTTATTGGGAGTGCCAAATCCTGTTGAAAATCGGCTGATAATGTACGATGGCCTTAACATGAAGATCGATCATATCGATATTAAACGAGACGAAAATTGCGAAGTTTGCCGTTAACTGCTTTGGCTTGCGGGTTAACAAAAAAAAGGGAGTTACTGAATGGAAGTAAATTTTTACGGAAAAATTCTTGAGTTTACAAATGGGGAAAAATCACACGAGCTAAATGATTGTTCCAATATACAAGAACTTATTGAAAAACTCGCCTCTTTTTACGGAGAGAAATTTAAACAATTTTTAATCGGAGAGAACACCTGTTTTTTTCTTGTTAATGGAAAAGGAATAATGATGACTGGCGGGCTTGAGACAAAGCTAACCTCTGGTGATAAAGTTGAAGTGCTGCCTTTTGCTGACGCAGGGTGATTTGTTTTGACAGACGCGGGACTCGAACCCACCACCTTCAGCTCCGGAGGCTGACGCTCTATCCAGATGAGCCAGTCTGTCTTTAGAACAAGTTTATTGTACGTTTTATTGGCTATTTGTGTCAATTGTAGCGTGTTCCGAAACTGAAGTTTCCGAACAACTCTAAAGTAGCTTGACTGTATTTGGAAAGTCAACAATAATTGATTCAGGAGTATGTTATTAAAATAGAACTTTTTACATTTTGTGATTTCGCTCAGGAGAATAGCGGAAAATTAACTGTCGTAGGGACTTTCGACAACATAATTTCACGGAACTTCCCATGCGTTCATCCTCAGTTATCGGTTGTTATCCGTGTCCGTTTTGATATTTGGGAATTTGGAACCCACTCGTTCCGAATAGAAACACGCGATCTTGAAGGCGATATGAACATGGAAACTATTAAAGGCAACATCGAAGTAAAAGGGGTTGGAAATGCGTCGGCGGTTTCTCACCTTGTTTTTAGTATTTCAAATTTACATTTTAAGCAGCCGGCAGTCCTTAATTTGACTCTTTTTATAGGTGATAAAGAATTGGGGTCAATTCCGTTGTATGTAAAAAAAGCTTAAACTTTGTCGTTACGTGACATCAGTAAAAAATCAACAAATACCAAGGCTGTCATGGCTTCTACAACAGGGGCGGCTCTCTGCACAATTGAAGTGTCATGCCGGCCTCTAATTTGGATTTCTTTTACATTGCCGTTTATATCCAACGCTCTTTGAAGCAAGGATATTGAGGGAGTTGGTTTAAAAGCGGCGTTAAAAACAACCGGCTGCCCGGTTGAGATTCCCCCCAATATGCCGCCGCAATTATTGGAAGTTATTTTACCGTCAATGTCCGGCGCATCGTTGTTTTCGCTTCCTAACATTTTGGCTGAGGCAAAACCTGCACCAAATTCAATGGCTTTACACCCTCCGATTGACAAGATAGCGGCGGCAAGGCGGGCGTCAAGTTTGTCAAATACAGGCTGTCCTAAGCCTGCTCGAACTCCGGCAGCTTCACAGCGGATGATACCCCCTGAGCTGTCTCCAAGAGAGTGTGCCTCATCGGCACTAAGTGCGGAAAAACTTTTTGCGTTTATCGAAATGCCATACAACGCAAGAAGTTTTTTTGCTATAGCGCCTGCGGCAACCCTGCTTACAGTTTCTCTCCCGGAGCTTCTTCCGCCGCCACGGTAATCTCGAAAACCATATTTTGCGTCCCAGCCAAAATCGGCGTGTCCCGGTCTGTATATGTTTTTTAATGAATCATATTCGCTTGAATCGTGATTTGTGTTTTGTATAATAATTGTGATGGGAGTTCCAAGGGTTTTTCCCTGAAAAACCCCTGAAACTATTTCCGGCTTATCGGCTTCATTTCTTGAGCCAAAAACGCCGCCCGGACGGCGGCGTATGAGCTCTTTTTCTATGTCAGAAACTTCGATCTCAAGACCGCCAGGGCAGCCGTCTATCACGCACCCCAAAGCGGTTCCATGAGATTCTCCAAAAGTAGTAACTTTAAAAGTTACGCCAAATGTGTTACCTGACATTTACAGTTCCGATTAATATATTTCTAATGTGTTTTAATCTTTACGCAGAAAAACGTGCTCAATATAATCTAATCCGGTACTGGTGCGATGTTCAAAGTTCATATTGTCAAAAAACACATTTGTCAAATCCCAACGGTTGTTAATTGCCCAAAATATACGGGGACTCAAAAGGTGAATTTTTGGAAGTTCATAAAGCAGAATTTCTTGAAATTCGTTCCAAATTGGCCATGCAAGTTCGTCGTCGTATGTAAATTTGCCTTCGTTGTAAAGCCAATCTATTCTGGCTTCCCATTCTGTCGCAGGCGTTACCTGATTTGGATGCCACATATGAAGGTTGCCGGATGAAGGCCAGACATTAGATCCCTGACTGGGGAAAACCTGACTGCCCGAAAGACCCATTATCATTGATTGCCATTCAAACGTTGTCATAAGCTGTTCAACAAGCATTTGGAAATCTATTACTCGTACATTTAACCTGATACCAACGCTGTCAAGCTCATCGGCGATAATGGTCGCAATATCCATCAATGCGGCGCTTTCGGTTCTGATTGAAAGATCAAATTCGATAGGGCGATTATCCCAATCACGCATAGTACCGGCAGAATCTCTGTTTATTCCGATAGAAGAGAGCAGGGCGATGGCTCGCTCCTGGTTAAATGTAAATCGATTTGTTATATCGGGGTTATAAAATCGATTTTGCGGCGGAAAAATGCGGAGCTGCGGCTCGGCAAGACCTCGGTGTACTTGATTGTTTATTCTTTCACGGTTAAGAAGGCTGCTCATCGCCTGGCGAAATTCACGCCGGGTAAACCACTCATATTGAGGGGTGTCACTCTGCGCAGGATTTTGGTTAAATGTCCAAAAACTAGTTTGTAACAGACCTTCGGAAGTAAAAACAGTATAGTCTTTGTCTCTTGGGTGAATCAAAACGGGAACATCTTCCGAGCGCAATGCGTATGAATCAATACTTCCTCGTTGAAATAAAAGCAGCCTTGTAATTTCACTGGGAACTATGCGCATTATCAATTCTTCGGGATAAGGAACAGAAACGCCGTAAATATTTCTTCTCCAGTAATTAGGGTTACGCCTGTATACAAGCCTTTGTCCGGGAGAGTATTCAACTAAAAACCATGCTCCCATAGAGGGGATTGTACGAGGGTCAACCGCCACGCTGTGAAGGTTTCTGACAGCTTCAGCGCCTCCCTCTAATTTTGCCGGTTCAAAAATATGGCGCGGTCCGAATCTCATATTGACTGCTAAAAAGGGATCAGCTACAATTCTTGGAAAAGTAAAATAAAATGTAAGATCATCAATTCTTGAGATAGTAATACGCCTTTCTGAGCCGTCTGGCATTATTACAAATTGTCCAAAAAGCCCAGAGCTCTGCATTGCAGGATCGCCCTGTATTTCATCATACCAAAAAATAACATCATCGCTTGTAACTCTTACTGTTCTGATTTCACCATCAGTGTAATCTTGCCTTCCGCGTGAAAACAAATTCCTGAAAAATCGAGTAAAAGCGTTTCCTCTTCTGTCGAGTCCCGGATAATAACTCCAGTAAAGATCATCACGTAAGGTTAGAATAACTTGTAAGGTTCCATTTTCCTCATCAATGACAACTTCAGGAGACGCTAAGCGAGGCATCCATTCATTGGTGGCAGTATCGTAATGTAAAAGAAGACCGCCCTGCATTCGGTCTACTACCTCTCTGGTTACATTGTCCTGTTCCGCTATCAAAAAGTTAAAACTTTTTGGGTCAGAAGGCATTGCTCCAAACCAGGTGCCGCCGACGACTCCGGGCTGAAATTCCCATTCCTGCCAAGGCCTTTCTACAGTCAGCGCAAGCAGTTCTGCGAGTCCTTCCGCAGTGAAGCCTTCAAGTTCTTCTAAGGTAAATTCTTCATGCCTGGCGCAGGAAAAAAACAATAAAAGACAAAGAATTGTTAGGATTATTGATATTTTTTTCATGGATTAATTATGGGGTAAATCATAATTTTAGTCAATTACAGTTATCTGTACACAGTAATTTGTACAAATTTATTTGTGCAAATTTATTTGCAATTACTCCCATAACCCTGTAGACAAATAACGTTCCCCTGTATCCGGCAGAACAACCACAATTATTTTCCCAACGTTCTCCGCTCTGGAAGCAATAACCAGTGCCGCTCCCAAAGCCGCTCCTGAGGAAATGCCTGCCAAAATGCCTTCTTCTTTGGCTAAACGGCGAGATAAACCTGCGGCTTCTTCTTCGGTAATTTGGATAACTTCGTCTACGACAGAAGTATCATATACACCGGGAATAAAGCCGGCTCCTATTCCTTGAATTTTGTGAGGGGCAGGCTGTCCGCCGGAAAGCACAGGCGAGGCAGCCGGCTCCACTGCGATTACTTTAACAGAAGGTTTTTTAGATTTGAGAAATCTTCCCGAGCCGCTTATTGTTCCGCCGGTTCCCACGCCGCCGACAAGAATATCAACTTTTCCGTCAGTATCATTCCAGATTTCAGGACCTGTTGTTTTTTCGTGAATGGCGAGGTTTGCCGGATTGTTAAACTGCATTGGCATAAATGCGTCAGGTGTAGAGGCCAAAAGCTCTTCGGCTTTTTCAATTGCGCCTTTCATGCCTAAAGCGCCGGCTGTTAACACAATTTCTGCCCCAAGCGCCCTAAGCAGTTTTTGCCGCTCTACGCTCATTGTTTCCGGCATGGTAAGCACGATTCTGTAACCCTTAACGGCAGCTACATAAGCCAGCCCAATTCCCGTATTACCGCTTGTCGGCTCAATTATCACCGCTCCGCTTTTTAATAAGCCGTCATTTTCGGCAGCTTCGATCATGGCAAGCCCGATACGATCCTTAACACTTCCCATCGGGTTAAAACTTTCCAGTTTAGCGTAGATTACTGCACCTGTATTATTAATTTTGTTAATTTTAACTAAAGGCGTATTTCCAATTAAATCTGTTATGTTGTTTGCCGTCATAAACTAAACTTCCAGCGCAAAACGTAAATCGTCAATTATATCATCAATGTGCTCAGTCCCAATAGAAAGCCTAATCGTATTTGGTTTAATTCCGCAATTTAGAAGTTCTTGCTGTGTCAACTGAGCGTGAGTAGTTGACGCCGGATGAATCACAAGCGATTTTACATCCGCAACATTCGCAAGAAGCGAAAATAATTCAAGTTTTTCCGTAAAGTTTTTAGCGCTTTGCACATCACCTTTGATTTCAAAAGAAAAAATTGATCCCGCTCCTTTTGGGAAATAACGTTTATACAACCCATGGTTCCCGTGGCACGATAGGGAAGGGTGGTTTACCTTTTCTACCTGAGAGTGGTTATTCAAAAATTCTACAACTTTAAGAGCGTTTTCTACATGGCGTTCAACTCGCAGTGACAGGGTTTCAAGTCCTTGTAAAAACATAAAGGCGTTAAACGGCGAAAGGCAGGCTCCAGTGTCACGTAACAGAGTCACACGAGCTTTTATAATGTACGCCATATTTTTTGCGGCTTCGGTAAAAACAACACCATGGTAACTGTCGTTTGGTTTTGAAAGCCCCGGAAATTTGTCATTGGCTGCCCAGTCGAATTTACCGCTGTCGATGATCACTCCTCCGATTGATGTGCCGTGCCCTCCGATAAATTTTGTCGCTGAATGTATAACAATATCCGCTCCATGTTCTAAAGGTCTTAACAAATACGGAGTGGCGAATGTGTTATCGGCAATTACAGGAATGCCATGTTTGTGAGCGATGGCGGAAACCGCCTCAATATCAATTATACTTGAATTTGGGTTGCCGAGAGTTTCAAAAAACACAGCTTTAGTGTTTGGCTTGATCGCTTTTTCAAAATTAGCCGGATCACTTCCGTCAACAAATGTTGTTTCAACACCCATATCTTTGAATGTATGGGCAAACAGATTGTAAGTTCCGCCGTAAATTTGCGTATCGGCGATTATATGATCGCCTGCTTTAGTAATATTTTGTATCGCCATTGTAGACGCAGCCTGCCCGGAAGCCAACGCAAGAGCTGCCACGCCTTTTTCTAATGCCGCTATGCGCTTTTCAAAAACATCCCATGTGGGGTTCATAATTCTTGTGTAGATATTCCCCATCTCTGTCAAAGCAAAACGATCCGCCGCAGATTTAGCGTTTAGAAAAACGTAAGATGTGGTCTGGTAAATCGGCACGGCTCTTGAATCAGTTGTCGGATCGGGAGTTTCCTGCCCGGCATGAACCTGCATTGTTTCAAATCGATAATTTTTATTCGCCATATCCTCTCCTTGGGGTGGTGTCAGTCACCCATTTTAAGATGATTGCAAGATTCTGTCAAATGGGACTTTTCTCTCACTGCCTGTCAAAAGTTTCACCGCAAGAGCTGTCGGGAATGTTGATGTAAAACAATCACCGTACAAGCACTTGGCGGCAAGTTGGGAAATACGGCTTGCAGCAAGAATATATGTAAGTTATACTAAGTTATGCTTCCAGATATAGTTTGTAGACCTTCTGCTTTCAAGCATGATGTTACAGAAGCAGATATAAAATGGGCTTTTACTACTGCAGTATACGATCTTCCTGATGAAGACGATGAAGAGAAGCGTTTTCTTATAGGTTTCAACACCAAAGGAAACCCTCTTGAAATAATGTATAATGAATTAGATGATGGTAAAGTCCATGTATTTCATGCAATGCCTTTGAGGGATATTTATATTCCATTGATGTATGGTTAGGAGAAAATTATGAAGACAATGACCGATGAAGAAGCCGATGCTTTAGATGAATATTACACAAAGAACCCGCCAAGAGTAGACCCGAGTAAAAATGGTGGTTTTGCGAAAAAATCATTCAAGTTAGTAGCTATCGATAATATTTGTGCTGATTACTTGATGACTAAAGCATTATCAGATCATAAAACCCCGGATCAGGTTATAAACGAGATAGTAAGAGAGCGTATTGCTGCCGCAATATAGCTTTTACGAACATTTTATGCACAAGATATTCCCCCATATTGTTAAGTAAATAACAATCATAGTATAGTAAAAATGCCCTCTGTTAACACTTGTGGAAGTTTTTTTGTTATGCATAAAGACAAATTAGGAGACAAACATGAAGAAATTGGTTTGCGGAATCATCTTGATAGTTATGGCGGTATCATTGACCTATGCTCAACAATATTGCCCTGAAAGCGATTTTGAAACGGAACCCGTAAACGGCGGCGTATCGGTGCGTATTACACGTTACATTGGTACAAATCGGGACGTCAGAATTCCCTCTCAGATACGTGGCTTGCCCGTTACTCGTATTGGCAGCAGAGCGTTCTATAATAGTAATCTGACCAGCGTTACCATTCCTGACAGCGTTACTTACATCGGGCTTAATGCATTTACCTCCAACCAACTGACTGGTGTTATCATTCCTAACAGCGTTACTTACATCGGATGGGGTGCATTTCAGAACAACCAACTAACCAGCGTTATAATCCCGGACAGCGTTACTTCCATCGGGTTTAATGCATTTGCCTCCAATCAACTGACCAGCGTTATCATTCCTAACAGTGTTGCTCTCATCAGCAGCTCAGTATTTGAAAATAACCAACTGGCTGGTGTTTACATTCCTGACAGCGTTATTTCCATCGGGGATCTGGCATTTGCAAACAACCAACTAACCAGCGTTACTATTCCTGACAGTGTTACTTCTATCGGGGGTAGTGCATTTTCGAGGAATCAACTGGCCAGTGTTTACATTCCCAACAGTGTTACACATATCGGAGCAGTGGCATTTTATCGTAACCAACTAACTAGAGTTACCATTCCCAACAGCGTTACCACCATCGGGGGTATCGCATTCGCAAACAACCAACTTACCAGCGTTACCATTCCCAACAGCGTTACTTACATCGGGGCAGGGGCATTTGCGAGCAATCAACTTACCAGTGTTACCATTCCCAACAGCGTTACTTACATCGGATGGGGTGCATTTCAGAACAACCAACTAACCAGCGTTATAATCCCGGATAGCGTTACTTCCATCGGGCTTAATGCATTTACCTCCAACCAACTTACCAGCGTTACTATTCCGAACAGCGTTATTCACATCGGGCAAGCGGCATTTGCGAATAATCAACTGACCAGCATTACCATTCCGAACAGCATTACGCACATCCGGGGTAGTGCATTTTCGGGCAATCGACTGACCAGTGTTACAATTCCCGATACCGTTACTTCCATCGGGGGTAGTGCATTTTCGAGGAATCAACTGACCAGTGTTACAATTCCATACGCCGTTACTTCCATCGGGGGTATGGCATTTGCAGAAAACCGGCTAACCACTGTTACCATCCCCACCCGTACCGAAATACAAACAGGACAGCACGCCTCCTTCGACAGCGATGTTACGATAACCCGCCGATAACCACGTAAACACAACAAGAGAAAAAAGAAAAGGGCAAAACTGTTCCGTAGATCATGGTCGTAAACACGCCTAATTCACGACCATGAACACACTTAGCGTGCTACAAACCCCACAACAACAGGCAACAAAACTAACACTGAAGAAATACTTGTACAGGCAGGGCAAGGGCAGGCTCTCAGAAAAACATTTTCGCCGCTCCCCACGCAAGAGACACAGCAATTTAAAATACTTTCATTGAAATTCCAATTTATTCGAGGATTTTATATTTCCTGCTGAGGCTCTGGAGTGGACTCTTCGGCGAAGTTTTTCTGAGAGCCTGCCCTTGCCCTGCCTGTACAGTTTTTTCCGTGCTCCTAATTTGTTATCCTACGTCCTATTGTACTTCCCTTAATCTCTCGATATAATAAAACTACTATGAAATCACTTTTTCCTCCCGGCACAATTGGCATTATAGGCGGCGGACAGCTTGGCAATATGATGATCTACCGCTCCAAGAAGCTTGGATTCCGTTTCGCTGTTCTTGACAGAGAAGACGCTCCGGCAAAAGCGCTTTCTGATGTATTCATCGAAGGAAGCCTCAAGGATGCGGCGGCGTTGGAAAAGCTGGCCGAAGTGTCTGACATTCTGACATACGAAATCGAACACATTAACACAGACGCACTTGACGCCCTTTATTCACGAGGCGTTCAGTTGTACCCGTCGCCTGTTACCTTGCGTACCATTCAGGATAAACTCTTGCAAAAAGAGCTTTTTATCAAAAAAGGACTTCCAACAGCGCCCTTTTTTGTCGAAGAAAATCCGCTTACCGCTGATTTTTCCTCAAAAACATTTCCATTGGTACAAAAAAGCCGCAAAGAAGGCTACGACGGCAAGGGTGTAAAAGTTCTAAAAAATACGGCAGATCAGCCGATGAACGCCCCCTCAATTTTTGAAGAAATGGTCGATATTGATAAAGAGCTCGCTGTCATGGTTGCCCGTGGCAGAGACGGTTCTGTGAAGTCATTCCCTGTGGCGGAAATGGCGTTCAATCCCGATCATAACATCTGCGATACAGTCATCGCTCCCGCACGAATTGACGAAAAAACAGCCGCCCGTGCGACAGAGATTGCTGTCAGTATTGTTGAGGCGTTAGACGGCGTAGGTATCTTTGGTGTTGAATTATTCCTCGATAAACAGGGTTATATACTGTTAAACGAAGTCGCTCCACGCCCTCATAATTCAGGTCATTATACGATGGAAGGATGTGTTACCTGCCAATACGAACAGCACGTCAGAGCCATTACAGGGCTTCCCTTGGGAGACACAACTTTGGTACGCCCGTCAGTTATGGTTAACCTGCTCGGAGAGCCAGTTAACAAGGGGAAGGTTGTTCTTGACGGTTTTGAGGAATCTCTGAAAGTGCCAGGCGTTTCTATTCATTTGTATGGAAAGGCTGAAACCCGTCCGTTCCGCAAAATGGGGCATTTTACAGTTACTGCGGACACAATCGACGAAGCAATCAAAAATTCCGAATACATACGAGGTTTGCTGAAGATAAAAGGGGAAACAAAATGAAGGCAAAGAAACAGAGTTCCGTACCTCTTGTTGGAATTATTATGGGAAGCGACTCTGATCTTCCGGTTATGAAAGACTCGGCGGAAATTTTAAAAGAGGCCGGTATCCCCTACGAAATGACAATTGTGTCGGCGCATCGTACTCCAAAACGTCTTATGCAATACGCCCAAACCGCTTCAGAGCGAGGCCTTCAAGTTATCATCGCAGGAGCCGGAGGAGCTGCCCATCTTCCGGGAATGACGGCGTCAATTACAAACCTTCCTGTTATCGGCGTTCCTGTGAAGTCCGCCGCTTTTTCTGGGCTCGATTCACTTTTGTCAATTGTGCAGATGCCGGGAGGTATCCCGGTGGCAACGGTTGCGGTAAACGGCGCAAAAAACGCAGGGCTTCTTGCGATTCGTATTCTTGCCCTGCAAGATCAGAATATCGCAAACTGGCTTGAAAAATACATAAAAAATATCGAAGGTGAGGTTCTCAAAAAAGCAAAAAAAATGACGGCGGAATTCAGCACTTTAAGTATAATATAAATTCGGGAGAAATAAATGACAGATGAGCTTCAGGAAAAATGCGGTGTTTTTGGGATATACTCAAATGATCCTGAATACGATGTTGCTTCACAATGTTATCTCGCTCTCTATGCTCTTCAACACAGAGGGCAGGAAAGCTGCGGTATCGCTGTTTGTAACGACGGTCTTATGCGATACCACAATGATCTTGGATTGGTTCCCGATGTTTTTTCAAAAGAAATGCTGGAAAACTTGGGCAAAGGTAATATGGCTGTAGGCCATGTGCGTTATGCTCCTGTTGATCAGCGAAACCGTTCCAATTCTCAGCCGCTTGTTGTACGGCACATGAAAGGTTCAATTGCCATAGCTCATAACGGAAGCCTTACAAACGCCCAAACTTTGCGTGAAAAACTTCAAACTGACGGAACGATTTTTCATACGTCAAACGATACGGAAATCATAATAAACATAATAACAAAAAAACGCATACACACAAAAACTATTGAAAACGCCATTGAAGAAGCGATGAAAGAAATCGAAGGCGCTTACTCGCTTGTTATCATGTCACCTACAAAGCTTATCGCCGTGCGTGACCCGTGCGGATTTCGCCCGCTTTGTTTGGGCAAGCTTAACGGCTCCTACATAGTCGCTTCGGAAAGCTGCGCTCTTGACAGCATAGGCGCTGAGTATGTTCGGGATATTGAATGCGGCGAAATCCTTGTTATCGATCAGAATGGACCTCGCAGCATAAAAACACACTGCGGCAAAAAAAGCAGTATGTGCATATTTGAATTTATTTACTTTGCCCGCCCTGATTCTGTAATTGAAGGAGCCAATGTGCATGAAGCGAGAATTTGCGCCGGAAATTTTCTTGCGGCGGAACATCCTGTAGAGGCGGATATTGTAATCGGAGTTCCCGATTCAGGGCTTGACGCCGCCCTTGGTTTTTCGAGACAGTCAAAAATTCCTTATGGAGTAGGATTTATCAAAAATCGTTATATTGGCCGCACCTTTATCAAGCCGACTCAGGAAGAAAGAGAAAAAGCGATTCGTATAAAACTTAATACTATCGAATCTACGATCAAAGATAAACGAGTTGTTTTAATCGATGACTCAATCGTTCGAGGAACTACAATGAAACGGATCGTAAAACTTGTGCGGGAAACAGGAGCAAAAGAAATACACTTGCGGATTTCTTC
>Ga0123355_10001570_pt1 | contig 31898 bp, 30 predicted proteins | sample TergutEmb28metaG_3_FD_89872 | JGI IMG/M metagenome (GOLD analysis project Ga0123355, IMG submission 89872) | Embiratermes neotenicus P1 segment gut microbial communities from Petit-Saut dam, French Guiana - Emb289 P1 | ecosystem: Host-associated > Arthropoda: Insects > Digestive system > Gut ...
CTTGCAGATTGTGTCATACTTATAATATATGTAGGTATGGCAATCGCTCCGAACTCGTCATGAGCACGCTTAATTGTTTTAAAGGTTGCAATAATCTCTCGCGTTTTTTCCGAATAACTCTCCCCTCGCAAAAGTAGCGGACGTGGATCTGTAAGCACATTGTTTAATATCTCTTGTTTTTCGTCTTCGGATAATTCCGCATAGTCCTTCGCAATGTTTACCTTCGCAAGAATTTCACTCATCGCCTCTTGGTGTTCACCGCTGTGATTTCGCACTTCAAGCGGAGCCAAATGAAAACCAAAGAGTTTAATTTGGCGTATAACTGTATTGATTCGCCTAAGTTCGTCACGGAAAGGCAGATGATGCTTTAGGCTTTCGCGGATAATTTCAAGCTCCTCCAAAAGTTCCTCGGGGTTTTTATAACCCATATCTGATACGCCAACTTGCGTTAATCTAAAACGTATGAATGTGAGTGCACGGCTATACATTTCAGTTTCTATAGGCCATTTTTGGTCGTCAGTGAGATATTTCCCTTCCTTTGTTTCAACAAGCTCGATTAATTTATCCGTAACTTCAATTCTTGTCGTGCAATAGCTGTATCTGTTAATCAGATAATCAAATACTTTTATGTATTTTGCTATAATCATTTTTCGTTGAAGTTCCAAGGTCTGCCATGTAATGTCATGCGTTACAAATGGGTTTCCGTCACGGTCGCCACCGATCCATGAGCCAAAGCGAAGAAACTCGGGCACTCGCCATTTTTCTTCAGGAAAATGCTTACGCAAACTAATCTCCACCTCACGATGAATATCCGGTAATATGTCAAGTAATGTGTGTTCATAGTAGTACAACCCGCTTTTAACTTCGTCCAAAACCCCTGGTTTTTGGCTGGAAAGCTCATTTGATTGCCAAAGAATTGTGACTTCATTTAGTATGTTTTCTTTAACAAACTCAACTTCCTTATCGGATAAGAATGGATTGTCAAGCTCCTTTAATCTAAGGCTTAACCTTTTCTTAATGTCTAAAATTGAACGCTTTGTTGCCTCCGTCGGATGTGCAGTTGTAATTAGTTTTATCGACAAGTGCGGCAGTGCCTCCTTGATATCTTCAGTTGTATAACCAGCCTCTTTCAAAGTTACAATCGCGTTTTCTATAGAAAACGGTTGAGATGTTTTATTTTCCTCAAGTTCGTGACTTAGATGCCTTCTAATACGATTGTTCTGCTCCGCAACATTTACCAAGTGCAAAAACGCTGTAAATGCACGGATAACGTCTTGCCTCTCACTAAAACTAAGTGACGCAAGCTCTGCCTTGATATTATCTTTCGCACTTTCTAATTCTTGGTCTGCACGCCATGATGTAACAAGCTCTCTGATTTTTTTAACCTTATCTACAAGATTTTGTCCACCATGAGTAAACAAAATTTCTTCCAACATTTTGTCCAAAAGTTCAATATCTCTATAGAGCTGCTCATTTGTCTTAGGTTTATGACCCAGTTCTCTTCTTTGTTCCATGTTGGTGAACCCCCTTTTTTTCTGTTTTCCTTCATAATTATTTAACGAACAGTATATATCACCTCTTATCTCAATGTCAAACTTTATTTGTTATTATTTTAACATAATTTGGTTTGTTTTATTTTTTAAGAATTCACTTAGCCTGTTTTTTCTCACAAAAAACATCCTATTGACAAGCAACTTTAATTGCTTTATAGTTAAACCAACGGTCGGTTTTGTCGCGAAAAGCTTATATTACCAACAGAAAGGAAGTAAACCCTATGACACGCAGATATAATTCAAAAGAAACCATCGAGCTTATCTTATCAGCTTCAATGAAGCTATTTAATGAAAGAGGTTTTGATAAGACAAGCATGCAGGCTATTGTTGACAAGTCGGGAGTTTCAAAAGGCTCTATTTTTCACCACTTCATTTCAAAAGAAGATATTCTAATGACAGTCATAATCAGAAAAGCTGAAACAGAGCATGAACAAATCAGTAAATGGCTTGGTGAAATTAAAAATATGACAGCAAAAGAAAAGCTAACTGTTTTTTTAGACAAGCTTTTTGAAGATATAAATACAGAAGATGGGCACTTAAACTCACAAGTTCTTAGAAGCCCTCAAATGGTTTTGATTACTATGCAAAAAAGCTTAAAAATCACCGCTCCAATATATGCAAACCTTTTCAAAGAAGGCGTTAAGGATGGCTCTATTTCAACCGAACTGCCCGACCAATGTGCGGAAGCTCTCGTTTTGCTAATGAATTTTTGGTGCAATACCGTTATCTTTGAATGTGACAAGATGAATTTATTCAATCGAATACTTTTCATTCAACAAATGATGAGAGAGCTAGGCGCAGACATAATAAGCGACCAGCACATTTCTCAAATTATGAAATTATCAGAAAAACTTAGTAGCAGAATCCCTGAGTAATGGAGCTTTACACTATCTTTTCCCTTTATTCTTAACAGCTTGTCTAAACTGCTTCATTTCCTTTTTACCACCAGCAAACCAGCTGTTAATCTTTTCGTTCTCAACTTGACGAGAGTTAAGTCCGTCATAAGACATTTCTCTTTGCAATTTTTGATAGCTCTCAAAACGTTCTTCTTGCAGTGTTCCGTCTTCAATGGCTTTTCTAATCATACAATCAGGTTCTGTGTTATGCGAGCAATTCCCAAACTTGCAATCTTCCGCTAGTTCCTCGATGTCTTCAAATGCTGTAGAAAGATTTCCAGAAAAAACACCGATTTCTCGCATCCCAGGGGTATCAATTACGATACTGCCATTTGGCAGCAAAATTAGCTGTCTATGGGTTGTGGTATGTCGCCCTTTGTCGTCATCTTCCCTAATTCCTTGCGTTGTCATGAGTTCTTTTCCTAGAAGTCTGTTGATTAACGTTGATTTTCCTACGCCAGACGAACCAATAAACGCTATGGTTTTACCACTTTCGAGAAACTGATTTATTTCATTGTAACCGTCCTCACTAATAGATGAGCATACAACAGTATCTACTCCCAGACTGACAGTTTCAAGCTCTCGTAGCTTCTCTTCCAAATCTTCGCAAAGGTCCGCTTTCGTCAAAACGATAACTGGCTTCGCATTACTATCCCAAGCAATAGTCAAGTATCTCTCCATTCGTCTTAAATTAAAGTCTGCGTTCAGCGACATGCAGATAAATACCGTATCAATATTCGCAGCAATGACTTGCGGGTCTTTGACTGTTCCCGAAGCCTGCCTTGCAAAAACGCTTTTTCGGCTTATGATGTTGTGAATGATTGCATTTCCAGAGCTTTCGTCCGTGCGGTCAATCATAACCCAATCTCCAACAGCAGGGTAACTTAGCTGTCCGTCAGCCTCATACGAGAATTTTCCCGATATCTCAGCATGTAACTGCCCTTGCTCGCAAACAACTTTATACAAATCACGATGTTGCTCCAAAACACGAGCCAAAAACAACTTCTCGTATAATGTGGCTTCTTGTTTAAACCGGTCGCTTAAACCATATTTTAATAATGTTGAATACATTTGTAGTTTCCTTTCGTACTCAAAGAAATGCGATAAGGTATCTCTGATAGGAAGAATCTGCACTTAAAGCGTATCAACTATCCCTGAAATGCCAACGAGTGCACCGCTATAAAGCTCTCTAACCATACTCCAATCGGCAGTTTTTGATTCATCATTTTTATGAAATATATTATAGTGATATGATGGCGTGAATCCCATCTTTTCGTAAATCTTAGAATCACCACATAAAAACACTGCTCGAAATCCCATTTCTTTAGCTATTTGTATAGCTTTTTCTATCATGGCTCTTGCTATTCCTTGCTTAAAATAATCGGGATGTACACAAATTGGCGAAAGCACTAATTCCGTCAGCTGTTCATTTTGTGTTGTAATTGTCGTTTTGTATAAGACAATTTGCCCAATTAATGTTCCATCTTCCTTTTCCGCAACTAACGAAAGTTCAGGGATAAAGGTTTCCTTTTGCCGAATCTCATTTAAGTAGTCCTGTTCGTCCGGCTTTTCCCCCTCTGCATAAGTTGTTGCAAAGGACATTTTTACAAGTTCGTATACTTTATCGTAATCTGATTGTCTTTCTTGACGAATTTTCAATAGTTTTGCTCCTTTAGTTCGTTTTGCAATTGTTAATGTTGTTGTGTTCACCGTAATTTGTTACAGTCAATCGCAGTCTTCAAAGCCTTAAATTGCCTGCCTTCTTTCGCTTTGCAATAATTTTATTACAGTCAACCGCACTAACAACACCCATTATCCTCGAGAATGTGCCTCATCGCAAGCCCCTCTGGAGCATCGTGGAAAAAGCTATAAAACTCAAGCCTTTCAAGTGTTTCTGGGTCTTCTACATAAAACACGATTTTTTCCAAAAGAGTCATATCATATAAGCTAAATATTCGGCGTAAATATTCAAATTGACTTATATATGGCAAAAGGAAATCTAACAAATCAACAATTGCATTTTGATCGTTAATAAGTTCATCAATATCAGCTTCTAAAATAAAACGTGTATATGTTTCGCTCGTTTTCTTTTCAATGCTTAAAATCGAATCAAATCCAGAGACAATTGCCTCCAAATATGCTTCCAAGTCATCTTCCATAATTATTTGGATAACGTTCAAATCCAAGTACGAAAGTGTCACGCCAAGATACCCTGCTTCTGCATTTTCGGGATAATTATCCCAAAACGTATCCGCGTCCTCATATAGTTCGTCAACTTCCCCGCCAAATGCCTCCATAATCATAAAAAAGTCATCCTCTTGCAAATGCCTTGTAAAAAACAATTCTCGTGGGATATAGATTTTGGTTTCATCTTCGGCCGCCCTTGAAACCTCTGCTTCTTGATTATTAGTTGCCTCATTGTTATTAGGAATATTGTTATTATCAGGCGTTTCTGTACTTTGACAACCTGAAAATGTTAACATTAAAAAAATTAAACTTATTAAAATTACTGTTTTTTTCATAAGACACCTCTTTGTATTAATAAACGACATCATCAAAAATGATATGCAAATAATTCGTTCTACTATCAAAAACTCTATTGATATAAACTACTTTTGCTTTCTTATCAATTCGATAAAGAATAATATAAATTTGCTTTTTTGTAAATGGAAAAACCAAGTAGCGAAAATCCGTGATAATCTCTACTTTTGTTTGTAGTGAAGCTCCTATTTCTGGATTATTCTCCAGCTTTTTCATGTTCTTCGTAATCTCATCAACAAATTTTGTGCCACTACCATTGAAATCATTTAAATTTTCTTGAATAATTCTAATATCAACCTTGCTCGAATCCGCCAGCCTTACAATCATAGTCCGAATTCCTTTCGAACATCTTCAAGAGATGTTGTTCGACCCTCTGCAATATCTATTTCTGATTTTCGCAATTCTGTCATAAGCCAACGTTCTGCACGTAAACGTTCAAGTTCTTCCATCTCAACAATCGCATATTGCGTTTTTCCGTTTTTTGTTAAAGCTACTTCGTTCCCATATGAAACGCGTTCGAGTACTTTGTTATAGTTTCTTAAGTCAGATACTGGCATTATTGTCATTTCAAACACAACCTTTCGTAAAATTTTACTAACTTTATTTTACCTCAAAATTATTGAACTATCAAGGAGTTTTAAAATTTTTTCTCAACACAGCAAAAAAGCAACTTTTCACCGCATTGGAAAGATTGCCTTAATTGCAGATATTTCAATTCTCTTGCCTATTTTACATCTCAAACGCTGCGACTTCATCGTCAATATATAGTGCCGCTCGTTTCGTTTTGAACTTAAGCACGCAGTAATTCGGGTCGGTTTCGCCATCTGGATAGACTTCGATAAACCAGTTTTGCCAACATTTACTTTTCGTTTCTTGATCTGTCATAATTTCAATTTCGCCAACAAGAGTTATATTATAATCGTTCGTACTGCAACATATGCTGGCCTTATTGTTCTTTTTAAGGCTTTTCGCCTTATTTGAGTCAGGTGTAGTTGATAGGTAAATTTCAGAAATATCCTTTGGGTTAATAAGCGACATCGCCATAACTACCGGATATCCGTTTTCATCAATAACGCCCAGGTTTACATTTGAAGTTTTCTGGATATGTGCGTTTGCTTTTTCAATCATTTTCGTATTCATTCTTTGATTTCCTCCAATTTCTTTATATGTATCAAGTGTAACAAGCTCTTTTGCATCGGTATTGTATATATGCGACATCTTTTGCGTGTTTAGATATTCAAAAGGTGTAAGCCCGATGTTTTTCTTAAAATCTTTGATAAAATGCGATTGGTCGTAGTATGTTGTAGTTTCCAAAATCTCATTAGGTGTTGCCTCTTTTGACGTAAGCAAAGCTAGACAACGTTGAAAACGAAGGATTGACAGCACCATTTGTGGTGTAAGTCCAAAATGTTTTATGAAATTACGCTGGCATTGTCTAGGGCTAAGGTGTAATGCTTCGTATAGCTCTGCAGCCTCTGCAGGAGGCGACAAACTAAATCTATCAAACAATGAAACAAATTCATTTGGCTTTTTATCACAGACAAGCTTTTCAAGGTACTCCCTAAAAGCGATTTTTGCATCGTCAAACGAAAGTGCAAAAAATACATCCATATCAAAGTCCGAATCCACGTGCTTAATTGGTAAAATCACATCCATTGCCTTAGTTGCTGGAAGTCCTGTAAGCTGTTCAAATGCACCCGGTTTGAGCCTCACGCCAAAAAACCTATTAGGCACATTAATAATATCGTGAAATGCTGTCGTGCTCATACCTGCATAGATAATTTCTCTATCATCGTAGCCCACAACAAGATCAATACAGCCATCTGTTACAATTACATGGTTTGCTGTCACTTGCTTCTTCGTTTTTGGCTTCATCTCCCACAAACAAATTACAAAATCTTTAAGGGTTTCCAAAGTCGTTTCGGTGTAAGAAACATGACGAGAAAAGTCAGTATTCAAAATATATGGAACTTGTATAGGATAATACATATAACTCCTCTTTTTGTTTATATGATAATAATTTGATTTTGTTAAGAGGTATTATATTACACAGTTTGAGTATAAATGGCATAGACTGCAAATTCTATGAGCGTAACCTTTGGTATTATATATTGCATGCTTTGACATTAGCAAGTTAAAAAAGCTGGCAAAGCACCCAAAGGTTGTGAGAAGAATTTATACAGTCACCCATTTATGCGATTGTGGAATATAATACCTCTTAACTGTATAGTATTAATTAAGAATGTAAGTCAAGTATATCACATACAAAATAGCCTTTTGAAAAAGTTTTTGAAAAAAAATTCAAAAATGGTGTTGACAACCAAATATTCGTTGTGTTATATTGTGCATGTTCAATATATACACATGTGAACAATTGAACTGAATTTGGAGGAATTAAATTGGATATTATCATTAGTAGCAACAATAGTAAACCAATCTACGACCAGATAACCACACAAATCAAAGCCATGATAATGAGTGGTGAACTAGAAGCGGGCATGACGCTTCCATCGATACGAGCACTTGCAAAATCAACACATGTAAGTGTAATTACAGTTAAAACTGCATACGAAAATCTGCAGCGAGACGGATTTATAGAAACCACCGTCGGACGTGGTAGCTTCGTATCGGCACAAAACAAAGACTTTATGCAAGAAGAACAACAAAAGCTGGCAGAGGAATTTTTACAAAAGGCCGCCGAAATCGGGCGAACATACAATATACCTGCTAGCAAACTTGTTGAAATACTAACAATGTTTTATGAAGGAGAAGATTAGACATGAACACGATTTTAGAAGTAATCGGACTTACAAAGAAATATAAAAATTCGGATTTTAGTTTGAATGATGTTTCTTTATCTATACCAAGCGGAACGATAATGGGTTTTGTCGGCGAAAACGGTGCAGGAAAAAGCACAACTATAGGCTGTATTCTAAATACCCTTATTAAAGATAGTGGAACTGTTAACGTTTTCGGACGCGAAATGACAGACGAAAACACGAATATCCGTGATGATATCGGTGTCGTTTATGACACAAGTAGTTTTCCGCTCTATTTAACGCCATTAAAAATATCCTCTGCTATGAGGCACATTTTCTCAAAATGGGATAACGACTTGTTTTTACAGTATATGAAGAAGTTTAACTTGCCTGAGAACCAGCCAATAAAAACTTTTTCAAGAGGCATGACGATGAAGCTAAACATAGCAGTAGCACTTTCTCACAAGCCTAAGCTCCTTATCCTAGATGAAGCGACAAGCGGACTTGACCCTATCGTTCGTGATGACATATTAGACGTGCTTTTAGACTTTGTTCAAGACGAAAATCACTCTATTTTGCTATCGTCACACATTACAAGCGACCTTGAGAAAGTGGCTGATTACATAACTTTTATCCATAACGGTAGTATAATTCTCAGCGAATCAAAAGACAATTTGATTTACAACTACGGTGTTATGCGTTGCAAAACCACACAATTTGAACAAATCGACAAAGAAGATATGCTTGCATTCAAAAAGCAAGATTACTCTATCAATGTTTTGGTTTCTGACAAGCAATCTGCCGCTAAAAAATATCGTGACGTCTTAATCGACGATATAACAATCGAAGAAATCATGTTATTACTCGTGAAAGGAGAAAAGACTAATGACAAAGGTTAATTCAATGAGAGGACTTCTTACATACTCTTTTTATTCCATACGCGGAAGCTTAATGCTACTTTTCGCTGCATCTTTGATATCTGCATTTGCATTTATAATAACAGGACATATTTTGTTCTTTACCATTTTTACATTTTCTGCTCTAGGAGGACCTCCCTACATACTTCTTACAAAGACCGAAGGGACTGCAAATTGGGAAAGATACTTGGCGTCCACACCAGTTAAGAGAACTGACCTCGCCACAAATCATTACATTTCTGTAGTGCTTTCGCTTCTCTTAGGGCTTGTTTCTTTTGGAATTGTCTTAGGCATAAGCTTTCTTTTCCACGATAATATATTCTCTCTCATTCTTTACTTAGATGGAGCACTCACGCCTGTGATCATTGCTTCCATAATACTTATTATGTCTGGATTTCTTTTCCCTCTTAGCTTTTCAAAGTTTGGAGAAAATAGACAATCAGGGCTATTTATGTTATGCTTAGGTGCTTCAGTCGCGATTGTTATTGGAACAGCCGCATTAGGATCTTTGTTTGGCACATCACCTAATACTGATGCAATCCTCTTGCTTTCCATATCCATTACTATATTTATAGTTTCGCTAATTATCAGCAGAAACTTATACAGAAAGGTTGATTTTTAAATGAAAAACTTATCTTTTGACGCTTACACTTTAAAATGGTTTGCGATAGCTGGAATGATTATGAATCATGTAGCTATCGGCTTACACGAGATATTACCGCTGGCAATATTGTTGCCGTTTTACGCTGTCGGTGGTCTAACTTATACTATAATGGCATATTTCGTAGTAGAAGGCTATAAACACACTTCTAATTTGAAAAAATATATTGGAAGGCTACTTATATTCGGCATAATTGCACAAGCTTTTCACCCTATGGTACTTGGCATAACGCAAATAATGCCTGGGATATTTTTAAACATCTTGTTTACTATAACATTAAGCCTTATTGTTTTGATTTTGTACGATAAAATTAAAATACGCGTTGTCTTCTGGCTTTTGTTTATTGTTGCGTGTTTTGTAGCTATGTTCATGGATTTGTTTTTTATAGGTGTCTTAGTGCCGACTTTGTACTATGCAATAAAAAAAGAAAGCCGTAGGCGTACGCTTCCTGGAGTTATTGCCGGATTGATTTTCCTAGTCTTTGGCTTGCTGTCTTCACTTCCTTTGTTACTTGCACCAGATAACCCTTACGTACAGCAAGAGCTTCAATACCTATTTGAAACAACAGGAATGACGATGGATCTTATCTTAGCAACACCTACATTTGCAATCGGTTGTTTTCTCGGGGCAATCCTAATAAGAAATCACAACAACGACAGAGGCAAGCCTGCAAAATGGCTATTTTACGTCGTATATCCACTACACTTAGCTATCATCGCAGGCATAGCTGTAGCTTTAGGACTTACACCTTTTAGTTTATTTGGGATTTAATATATAGAATTAGATTGTAATTTATAAGATAAGGCATTGGAAAACACAATTTGGCAAGTCACGTTTATCCAAATCAAGATTTGGAAACGTAGTTGCATAAGGTCTTCTTGCAAATCTCTATTAGAGATTTCAGAAGCACCATTAAGTATAAATGATTTGACTGCAAATTCTATGAACGTAACCTTTGGTATGGCTTCCCTCTATGCTTTGACATTATTAAGTCTATAAAAGCTGGCAAAGCACCCAAAGGTTGTGAAGAGAATTTACTCAGTCATTCATTTATGCGATTGTGGCTTTCCGATGCCCTATCGTAAATTTCACAAATTAAGAAATAACATTCCATATAAAGGATAATTCCTAGATTCTACTCCCAGCCTTCGCTGACATCAAGCGTAAACTCCCACTCAACCACATCACCATCCGAAAGAATAAAGTCCGATGGTCCAACCATTGCACTTTCCCCATTTACACTAAAGAGCCAGCCTGACATAGGCCCTGCACTTCCTGAAGGTAAGTTGTTAATCGAGTCGACAAAGACCATATTAGTTCCAGTTATAGTCTGAGAGGACATATGAATCCCCGCTTCTCTCATTTCTCTTTGCAAAACATCAAATACGCTGTCGCCCTCTTGTGCAGTTACAATAGTCTCTGGAAAAACTATACCGTCTTCTGGAACAAGTTCATGTAAATCTCTTTCTAGTAAATCCATATTTCCAAGCAAAGCATCACAAACCACTGATATTGTAACGTTCATAGATTGTTCGTTTGAATTGTCAATATTTCCCAATTCAGGCCTTAAAAGGCTTGAAAAGATAATTCCAATTGTAATTCCAATAACAAATATACATAAAAGTATTAATTTCGTTCTATTCATTGAGTTTTCCCTATCCCCATTTAATATTTATTTTGCTATAATCAAGCCCCTGCTTATTTCCCCAAGCTTCTCAAAAGGTCAATTAATCGTTCAAGCTCGTCACGGCTAAAGTAGCCTATTTCAAGCTTTCCGCCCTTGCCTTTATGTGTTAGCGTAACTTTTGTGCCTAATATTCGCTTTAGTTCTTCTTCCACGTTCAAAATATCAATACTCTTTACTTTTGCCTTTTTAGACGGTCTTTTCCCTTTAGTTCCAACTTCCTGAACGAGTTTTTCAGTTTCTCTTACCGTCAATTCTCCGTCTACAACTTTTTTAGCCATCGAAACTTGCTTCTCAACGGTTTCAATGTTTATAAGTGCTCTGGCATGCCCATTTGTAAGCTTTCCAGCAAGAACCATGTCTTGTATCTCTTTAGGAAGTTTCAAAAGTCTAAGCGAATTTGTGATGTAAGGTCTACTCTTTCCAACGTTTCTCGAAACATCTTCCTGCGTAAATCCAAACTCGTCACACATTCTTTGGAACGCTTCTGCTTCTTCTATTGGGTTTAAATCTTCCCGTTGAATATTCTCTATCAAAGCAACTACCATCAGCTGCTCTTTTGTAAGCTCTTTAACTATTCCAGGAACTTTCTTAAGTCCCGCTTTTCTCGCAGCTCTCCAGCGACGTTCCCCTGCTATTATTTCAAAGCCTCCCTGCGTTTCTTTTAATGCAATTGGCTGAATTACGCCATGTGCTGCAATAGATGCCGCGAGCTCGTCTATTTTTTCCTCATTAAAATATTGCCTTGGCTGCGAAGAATTCGGCTTTATGTCATTAATATCTACAAAAAGCACCGCATCGCCTGTTTCTTTATGTTCCTTTGCTGGTGCTTTCTTTTCGCTTATATCTTCTTGTTCCGTGTTAATTTCAACGTCACCAAACAACGCCTCAAGACCTTTACCTAGACCTCTTGTCTTTGTGCTAGCCATTAATTTCTCTCACTTTCTAGCTCTAGGAATTCCTCTGCAAACTCAAGGTATGCTTCTGCACCCTTTGACTTTGGGTCATACTCTGTGATAGGAAGTCCGTGGCTTGGCGCTTCTGCAAGTCTTATATTTCTTGGAATTACAGTAACATAGACCTTTTCTCTAAAGTGTTTCTTGACTTCTTCTACAACTTGAATCGACAGGTTTGTACGTCCGTCAAACATGCTTAAGATTACACCTTGAATTTCAAGTGCTGGATTGAGGTTTTTCTTTACCAGCTTAATCGTACTCATAAGCTGACTAACGCCCTCAAGAGCATAAAACTCACATTGTATAGGAATAAGCACGCTATCTACTGCTGTAAGCGAGTTGATAGTTAGAAGCCCAAGCGATGGAGGACAGTCAATAAATATGTAATCATACTTTGACTTGATTTTTTCAATCGCCTTCTTAAGCCTCTGCTCCCTTCCCTCAAGCTGTACAAGCTCGATTTCTGCACCGGCAAGTTTAACGCTTGCAGGAATTATGTCGAGATTTTGAACGCAAGTGTTCATTATCGCGTTTTCTGGTTCAAGTCTTTCATCTACCAATATCTCATATGACGTATACTCAAGGTCTTTTTTCACTATACCGATTCCGCTTGTAGTGTTCCCTTGCGGATCTATGTCAAGTATAAGTACTTTTTTTCCTTTCATCGCCAAACATGCTGCAAGATTTATATTGGTAGTTGTTTTTCCTACCCCACCTTTTTGATTAAATATCGCTATTGTTTTTCCCAAAAGTTTTCCCTCCTGTTGCAAACCTTTTTTATCTTTGCTCTGAATTATTATATAACAATTTCACGAATTTAACTACCCTATTTTGCTTTGAATTGAAAATTTCGCTGTACCCTTGTAACCACAACATATAGGGCTTGTTGTTTCACGTGAAACTATACAAAATTCTGTGTTGTTATTATAATAAAATATAATTTACATTACCTAAGTATAAAAAATGGGATTATCGCAAGTATAATCCAGTGCCCCGGATAAAAAACATAGAACAAATATTTAGCACGCGGACCACGCTCACCGTTGTAAAGTAGTAAAAGCGGTATTGCGATAAATGCTCCGATGGAAAATACAGTTCCTACTTGCTGTACAATCATATACTCAAGCTGTAGCGCCAATGAAAGGTATTCCAAAGCTTCTGCCTGCATGTCTCTATATATTGGCACGGATAAAAGTAACAGTGCTAATTCAAAAAGACCAGCCCCCAACAACGGAAAAATTATTCGCTTTTTTTCATCTTTAATTATATATATAGCAAAGAATACAATCGGTCCTATGAACATAGCCTCCGTAAACATTGATGCAACCAATATAACTATAAGCAAGGTACCAAACTGCCCTTCCTTTCCATTTAAATAAAAATGCTCGTAAAGCCATAACAAAATCAACCCTAAACTAAACGAAAATATAATATTTAACCTAAAGAATGGTAGACCTAGAACCAACATATACGGAATTTGCGAAATACTTGCAAACGCAAGCAGTCTCATGAGGTATCTCGTTTTGTTAGACGTTCGTTTAAAGCCTTCCACAAGAAAAAACGCCATTATTGGAAATGTTATTCCCCTAAAAATAAAAAGTGGAAATAACCAGTTTACAGGAATATACGGCCATAAAACTCTTAACGTATGTTGCAATCCCATGCTTATAATTGCTATCAACTTAATTGTAAAAGCGTTTAGTGGTTTATTATTCATGTGTTTTTTGTTCCTTTCGTTTATATCACATATGCGTTATACTATATAATTTTTTTATAGTGGCATACTGACTGCTTTTCAATCGCCTCGGAATTCACTACTTTACAATTGCCTCTTTTGCAGGAATACCCGCTTTCCTCGGATATTTGTCCGGCGTTCGCCGTTTTTTATTTATTATGATAATATTGTGATTAAGGTCAAAATCGTCAATTTCCATCTTTTTAATACTTCCTGCTTCTCCCCCAAGTATTTCTATTGCTTTTTCTGCTTGTTTAAGTTCCTCATAAGCATCAGGTCCTTTGTAAGAAATGAATGCTCCGCCAATATTCACAAATGGCAAGCAATATTCCGACAAAACTGCAAGATTAGCGACAGCTCTGGAAACACACACGTCAAATTTTTCTCTATACTCTTTTTTGCGTGCCAAATCCTCCGCTCTCGCATGAACTGTACTAATATTTAAAAGTCCAAGCTCGTTTACTATCTCGTCTAATATTTTTATTCTCTTACCTAAAGAATCCATAAGCACGAATTGTTTTTGTGGAAAAAGCACAGCAAGAGGTACACCAGGAAAACCCGCACCAGTTCCTACATCTATAATTGTATCCGCTTTTGTAATTTCATCAAAATTCGCACACAAAACCGAATCAACAAAATGTTTCTTAATGAAATCATCCGCATCCGTAATCGCAGTCAAATTAACCTTTTCATTCCACTCAAGAACAAGCTTCATGTGCCTCTCAAATTTAGAAATTGTTTCATTTTCCACTTCTATATGAAGTTGTTTTAGTGCATTTATAAGTTGTATCACGTCTTTTCCCTTTTATACTTTTGTATTTTATTAATTAAAGAGGCATACTAACTGCTTTTGCGGTCGCCTCGGAACTTATAATGGTGCTGCTCAAATCACATAGTGATTTGTAGGCAGACCTTATGCAAAACTTTCCTAAATCTTGATTTAGTGAAAGTGACTGCGAAATAGTAGATTGCGAAGCAATCTTACTTATCCGAGCCCGATTGCAAAAGTAGTTAGTATGATATTAATATTGAATTACCCATTATAAAGTATTATATCCTTTGTTATGCTATGAGGTGTTATAGAACACAGCTTGAGTATAAATGGCTTCGACTGCAAATTCTACGAATGTAATCTTTGGTAGACGGTCTTCCGTCGTCGCTTTGGCATTGGCAAGTCACAAAAATCTGACAAAGCACCCAAAGATTATGAGGATAATTTATACAGTCACCCCTTTATGCGATTGTGTTATGTAACACTTCATAGCAATTATTAATCTGATTATATTATATGACATTTCATAAACGTATATCATCATAATACTAAATCAAGTTCTCCGCTTCTTCTCCAAATGAATCAAAAGCACATTAATATCCGCCGGAGATACCCCAGAAATTCTAGATGCCTGCCCAAGTGAAATCGGCTTTAATTGATTTAATTTTTGTATCGCCTCAATCCTCAGCCCAGACACTTCCGAATAATCAAACTCCGTATCTAACTTTTTATCTTCGAGCTTTTTAAAGTTTTTTATCTGCAAAAGCTGTTTATTTATATAGCCTTCGTATTTAATCTGAACTTCCAGCTTATTTATAACATGTTGTGACAAAGGTTTTCTGTTTTTATCAAGTTGACATAACAAGTTGTATGTCAACTCTGGTCTTTTCAAAAGCTCTGCAAGCGACATGCTGTTTTTAAGTGGTGAGCTTTCTACACTCTCAAGAAATTCTTTTGACTCGCTAGGCGTAATCATCGTTTCTTCGAGGCGTTTCCTCTCAATTTCAACGTTTTCCTTGTCTTTAAGATATTTATCGTATCTCTCTTGTGAAGCAAGTCCTATACCGTAAGATTTTTCGGTCAACCTCAAATCAGCATTGTCTTGTCTAAGCACAAGCCTGTATTCCGCTCGGGACGTCATAATCCTATACGGCTCATTCGTCCCTTTTGTCACAAGGTCATCAATCAAAACTCCGATATACCCTTCTGACCTATCCAGCACAAACGGTTCTTTTTTGTCTATCTTTAAAACTGCATTTATCCCTGCCAAAAGACCTTGTGCCGCAGCTTCTTCATAACCTGAGCTACCATTGAATTGTCCTGCACAAAACAGATTCTCCATAAATCTTGTTTCTAAGTTTGTTTTCAAATCTAAAGGATCTATACAATCATATTCGATTGCATATGCAGGTCTAACTATTTTCAAATTTTCAAGTCCTGGGATAGTTTTATAAAATGCTTCTTGAACATCTTCAGGAAGGCTTGACGACATTCCCTGTATATACATTTCTTCTGTGTGAATGCCTTCTGGTTCGACAAAAAGCTGATGTCTTTCTTTATCTGCGAAACGATTTACTTTATCTTCTATCGACGGGCAGTATCTTGCTCCCACGCCTTCAATCTTTCCACCAAAAAGTGCAGATCGTTCAAAGTTTTCTCTTATCACATTGTGTGTGTTCTCATTTGTATAAGTAAGCCAACAAGGAATCTGCTCTCTTTCTAAGCTCTCGGTCATAAAGGAAAAAGGAACTATTTCATCATCGCCATTTTCTTCTTTCATCTTGGAAAAATCAAAACTGCTTTTAAGTGCCCTTGCAGGCGTTCCTGTTTTAAAGCGTCTAAGTGCCATACCGTGCTTTTCCAAATTTTCGGCAAGTTCCATAGAAGGTGCAAGCCCGTTTGGTCCACTGTAAAAAGCACTATCTCCTATAAATATTTTACCTCTTAAAAATGTACCCGTTGCCAAAATTACTGCTTTTGCTTTATATGCACTGCCAGTTCTCATGATAATTCCTGTTATTCTATTATCACAGGCAATTAAATCGACAACTTCGCCTTGTTTTAGGTCTAAATTTTCTTGCTCTTCAAGAACTTTTTTCATTTCGAGATGATATGCGTTTTTGTCGGCCTGCGCTCTAAGAGAATGAACAGCAGGGCCTTTTCCTGTGTTTAGCATCCTGCTTTGAATAAATGTCTTATCGATATTTATTCCCATCTCGCCACCAAGTGCATCTATCTCTCTCACAAGATGACCTTTGCCTGTTCCGCCTATTGCAGGATTGCATGCCATCATCGCTACCGATTCTAAGTTAATAGAAAGCAGTAACGTCTTTTTTCCCATGCGTGCGCAGGCAAGTGCTGCTTCACATCCTGCATGACCTGCACCTACAACCGCAATATCGTATTCATCTATAAAAAATTGGTTAATCATCCTTCTCCATTATTTCCCTAAACAAAAATTCGCAAAAACTTCGTCTATTATATCTTCTGTTGCCGTCTCGCCTATGATTTCTCCTAAAAGCTCCCAACACAGCCTAACATCGACTTCGATAAAGTCAAGTGCCTCTTTTTTTAACGTCATGTTCTTTGCATCGTTAATCGCACTTTCAGCCCTAATCAACAAATCTTTATGACGAGCATTTGTCACAAGTAAACTTTCGCCTTGTTTTACACTTCCATCATAAACCATTGCCTCTATCTTGTCTTTTAGCGCATCAATTCCTATATCGCCTATTACCGATGCGTTAAGAATGTCTGTATTTGGCAACATTTTAAGAACTTGCTTCTCATCCACTACCTTACCAATATCTATCTTGTTTATTAAAACGATTGCTTTCTTATCTTCAATATGTTTTAAAAGTGCGACGTCATCATCAGAGAGGGAGAGACTTCCGTCTATCATAAATATGATAAGGTCTGCTTCGTTAAAAGCCTGCTTACTTTTTTCAATACCTATTTGCTCTATCTTATCATCTGTATATCTAATTCCGGCAGTATCGACAAGCCTTATAGGTATACCTCTTATGCTCATGCTTTCTTCTATCGTGTCTCGCGTTGTTCCAGGAATTTCTGTTACTATCGCCCTGCTTTCTCGAAGAAGTGCATTTAAAAGCGATGACTTTCCTACATTCGGACTGCCAGAGATTACTACTTTAAGTCCATCCCTAATAATTCGTCCTGTATCTGCTGTAGATAGCAATTTTTCAATCATATCGCCTATTTGCGATATACCATCAAGCAAGTCCGCATACGTTATTTCTTCTATATCTTCATCAGGATAATCTAGATTTACCGTAATTTGAACAAGCAAATTCATGAGAGCTTCTCTAATCTCTCTCACTTTAAAAGATAGACTTCCTTCAAGCTGACTAAACGCCGATTCAAAACTTTTGTCTGTCTTTGCCTTTATCAAATCAATAACTGCTTCTGCCTGCGTCAAATCTAATCTTCCATTTAAAAAAGCCCGTTTAGTAAACTCACCAGACTCGGCTAATTGTGCACCTAGTTTCAAAGCTAATTCTAATGTCTTGCGAAGAGAAACTACACTCCCATGACAGTTGATTTCAACGACATCTTCTCTCGTATAGGTATTAGGCGATGGGAAAAACACCGCCAAAACTTCATCTATTACTTCTCCTGTGCTAGGGTCTTTTATCACTCCATAAGTAAGTTTTCTATTTTGAAGGCTTGTTTCTTTTGCAGGAACAAAAATTTTGTGAAGTATCTCTTTGGATTTGTCTCCGCTGAGCCTCACAATTCCTATTCCGCCCTCACCATATGCAGTTGCGACAGCGACTATCGTCTTTTCACTAAACAACTAAACTCCGCCTCCAGTATTTCCCATCATCATAGGATAAACTTTTAATGTATCTTTATCAGAAAGCACAAAACTCTCCGAAACAATTTCACCGCCTATTGTCATAGAACCTATTTGACCTTTCGTAAAAGTCATCTTTTCTAAAACATCTTTGACTGTTGAATCTTTCGGCAAAGTCACAGTTTCCACTTGCTCTTCAATAACACGTGCAAAAAGCCTCTTTTTCCAAAACCCTGTAATAAGAGTTATTTCAATATTGTTTTCTCCAAGTCTTTTCATATCAAACCTTCCACTTTCTTGCTGCTTTTTTGTGATTTACATTTTATTATACTATCCTAACAAAGAATCGGTCAATGAATAAGCTTAAAAAAGTGCCAGAAGAAAACTTCTGACACTTTTTTTGAATTGTTTCATTTATTTAGGCCTGAGTTATTCCATTTCCTTTAGATTTTGACTTATTACAAGCTCACACCCTGTTGCCGCCTTTATCTCGTCAATTGTGATTTCTTTGGCTTTTTCCGTAAGAACGATACCTTTGTCCGTTACTTCCATAACTCCCATTTCTGTTATTATCATATCTACAACGCCAACAGCAGTAAGTGGTAACGTACACTCTTTAAGGATTTTTTTCTCACCTTTTTGCGTGTGCTGCATTGCTACAATAACTTTCTTTGCGCCGACGACAAGGTCCATAGCTCCACCCATTCCCGGAACCATTTTCCCAGGAACAATCCAGTTTGCTAAGTTTCCCTTTTCGTCAATTTCAAGTGCACCTAAAATCGTAGCATCAACGTGTCCACCTCTTATAATCCCAAAAGACGTGGCACTGTCGAAGAACATTGCTCCAGAGTTCACCGTAACGTATTGTGCACCTGCGTTTACAATATCTACATTTTGTTTTCCCTTTTCCGGTGCAGGCCCCATTCCCATAATGCCATTTTCAGACTGAAGTATAATCTTTACACCGTCTGGTAAATAGTTCGCCACCAAAGTAGGAAGCCCTATTCCAAGGTTTACAACATCTCCATCGTTTAGCTCTTTTGCAACTCGCCTAGCTATAATTTCCTTTACCATGCTCTCAGTGTGCAATGCTCTCTTCTCCAACATAACGGTTCGCTGCACACTCAAGTCGCTTGATAAGCACGACTGCTCATCAGCCTTTGCACTTATTATTTTTGCTGATGAAGTCTTCTTTATATCTCCCAAGGTTTTTCACCCCCTACTATTGCGTCTACGAAAATTCCCGATGTAACTACACTGTTTGGGTGTATACTTCCTATTTCTACGATTTCACATGCAGCCATTATTACATTATCTGCTGCAGTCGCCATAAGCGGATTGAAATTTCTCGTAGTGCCATTATATGTAGTATTACCAAATTTATCTGCCACGCTTCCTCTTAACAAAGCAAATTCTGCCTTTAGAGGTTTTTCAAGAAGGTAATCTCGTCCATCTACATTAATAACTTGTTTTCCTTCTGCTACGAGTGTTCCTACTCCTGTAGGTGTCAGAATCCCTCCAAGACCTGCTCCGCCTGCTCTAACTCTTTCTGCGAGAGTTCCTTGTGGCACCAAAATACATTCCAGCTTGTCTTCCAAAACATCTGTATTCATTCTTTGTGCTACTTCCGGATTTAATCCTACATGAGATGCAATTAACGTTTTTATTTGACCTGCTGTAACAAGTTTTCCAACACCTCTGCCGGGAACTCCTGCATCATTGCAAATAACTGTGAGGTTCTTTACACCTTTTTTCACGAGAGCGTCTATCAAAATTTCAGGAGTACCGCATGCCATAAATCCGCCTACCATTATGGTTGCTCCGTCATTTATTGCAGAAATTGCTTCTTCTGCTGTTTTAATTTTATTTTTCAACTTTAACTCCTTTTGTCATAGATCATCTTAATCAAATGTTCATTCAAATCTTTTCTGGATTTCTCGATTTGTTCAGGCGTCCATTGTTGAAGACCGTCTCCGCCAGACTTAAAGCCAAGCTTTCCTTGATTTTTCAGTTCTTCCAAAATCGGAGAAGCTGTTGTTGAATTATCAAGGTGGTTGAACAAGTACGCATGCACATTATAGGCTAAGTCAGCCCCTACCATATCGATGTTTTCCATTGGTCCAAGCTGTGGCAAACGCATACCGAAGCTATAACGTACCGTCTTGTCAATAGTATCAGCGTCAGCAACTTCGTTCTCTAGTATCCAAAGTGCCTCACGCCATAAAGCATGTTGCATACGGTTACCTATAAATCCAGGGACATCTTTTTTGCAAAGAACAGCGACTTTGCCTGCTCTTTCTAGGAGTTCTAATGTCGTTTGAGCAACTTCATCAGATGTGTAATCTGATTTAACAATTTCAACAAGGGGGATTAAATGTGCGGGGTTCCAAAAATGGGTTCCGACAAGTCGCTGTTTATGTTCTATCTTTGCCGATATTTCGGTAATGCTCATTACAGAAGTATTTGTTGCAAAAATCGCATCTTTTCTACATTTACCCTCTAGCTGCACAAACAGGTTTTGCTTTAGTTGCATTTCCTCAAACACACACTCTGCTACTAGGTCTGCCTCTGCAAAACAAGGGTCATCAAAGTCCGTGGTAAATGCAATGCGGTTCATGCGATTTTCAATCTCGTCTTTAGTAAATACTCCATGCGCTTCAAGCTGGCACATATTTTTATACACGCCATCAAGTACATTATCATCTTTTACGTCATAAAGTGTTATATTTAAATCTTTGCAGCCAGAATATACTAGTGCAAGTCCCTTGCCTATCAAGCCCGAGCCGACAATTACTATGTTGTTGATTTTCATGATAACTTCAAACCTCCTAGTATAATCATGATGTAGTCCCAAAGACTACTATTTAACGTTTGGCATCTAACAATCTTTCTCTTGCTTCCGCTGGTGTTGCAATTTTGTATTCAAACATTTTTGCAATTGAACAAACTTTTTCTACACATTCGGCGTTAGATTTTGCAAGAACATCTTTAGACAAGTAAAGATTATCTTCAAGTCCTACTCTGACTCCGCCTCCCAAAATCATAGCAGCTGTTACGACTTCAAATTGTTCTTTCCCAGCCGCTGCACAAGACCAAACAAAGTTATCTCCAAATGTGTTTTTTGCTGTTTGTAGTAAATACACCAAATGGTCTACTGTAGCAGGAATCCCACCAAGAATCCCCATGACAAATTGCAAGTATATTTTGCCTTTTAACGTTCCATTATTTACAAAGTATGCTAAGTTGTTAATCATACCGATGTCGTATACCTCAAACTCTGGCACAGTTCCACTTTCCTGCATAATTCTGATATAATCTTCAATCCCTTGAAAAGTATTCATGAACGCCAAGTTATGAGTATTTTTTACATGAGGAATTTCCCAGTCGTACAGAGGCTTTTCTATTTTATTTGCAATACTGGAAAAATTAAAATTAATAGTGCCTGCATTACAAGAAGCTAACTCTGTTTTACACACTGGAACAGAAGCTAGTCTTTCTTCAACACTCATTCCTATAGATCCACCAGTTGTAACGCAAACAACAATATCACACTGCTCTCGTACACCATCTACAATTTTTTTCATAAGTGCAGCGTCACTGCTTGGCTTCCCGTTTTGCGGGTCACGAGCGTGAAGATGTGCCACCGAAGCACCTGCTTTGTAGGCGGCCACCGTTTCATCAATTATTTGTTCTGGTGTAATCGGTAAATATGGTGACATGCTTGGAATATGTACGGCACCAGTAATAGCCGCTGTTATTATAACTGATTTACTCATTAAAATTCTCCTTTTAATTACTTTATAGCATTTCCGCTCTTACTTTATATTTCTTCTTGCTTTTATCACTACTGCCCATATCCAAGTAACCATGGAATCCCCATCGGTATAGCTGGAATATATGTAACGAGTACAAGACCGATTAACATAGCAAACCAGAAAGGAACTAAATTTCTGATTAATGTTGGAAGATCAATATTACCTATGCTTGTTGCAACAAACAGATTTAATCCTACTGGCGGCGTTATAAAGCCAATAACAACGTTAAGTACCATTATCAGGCCGAAGTGAACGCTATCAATACCATAAGCCACTGCGATAGGTTGGAAAAGTGGAGCCAATACCAAAATTGCAGGCGTAGCATCCATAACCGTGCTTATGATAATAAGTGCAACGTTTATTATAAGTAGTAAAACTAATGGATTTTCAGTTAGTCCTGTTATTGCAGAAGCAAGGTTTGTTGGCACCTGCTCTAATGTAAGCACTCTTGCCAAAGCAGTAGCGACAGCAACAATTACCATGATTGTCGCTGTTGTAACAGCAGTACTGGAGAGGGCTTCCCTTAGACCATCAATCGTTAACTCGCGATATCCGAAGAAACCGACTGCTAAGCCATAAAAGACTGCAACAGCGGCAGCTTCTGTAGGTGTAAATACACCTCCGTAAATTCCTCCCATGATAATTACAGGAACCATAAGTGCTCCTGCAGATGACCAAAGAGCTCTTAACACTCTTGTGTGAGAAAATTCAATACCATTGCCTTCATATCCTTTTTTTCGACAGATTACATAGGCAAATATCAGAAGAAGTATACAAATAGTAACTCCAACACCGATACTTCCAAGGAACATAGTAGCGATGGAAGTTCCTGTCGCTACGCCAAAAATTACAATAGGAATACTAGGTGGTAGAAGCACTCCCAAAGTTCCTCCTGTCGCAACTAATGCATATGCAAATCCCTTTGAGTAACCACGCTCCGTCATTTTTGGAACCATAATAGTTCCAATCGTAGCTACAGTTGCCGCAGAAGATCCTGATATAGCACTAAAGAACATGCATCCCATTATAGAAGCCATGGCAAGCCCACCTCGTAGATGACCTACCATAGCATCTACGAGATCAAGCAGCCTATTAGCAATTCCGCCTCTCTGCATGATTGCACCCGCAAGTATAAAGAGCGGTATAGCCATGAGAGGAAAGTTATCTGTACCTGTAAACATAGACGTTGCAATAAAGTCAAGCGTCATGAAACCTGAGGTCACGATGTAAAGCATTACGGACAATCCAAGTGCCCAAGCTAATGGCACATTAAGAAGCATAAGAATGAAGAATGCACCAAGAAGCATAATTATAGGGTTCATTTCGTACCTCCTTCTTCTATTGCCGGTTCTGCTATCGGTTTTGCTCCAGATAGAAAATTCTGTTTAATAGAATTAACTAGGTTTTGCACGCAACGAATAGTCATCATTGCCGAACCTAATGCCGGAGCGGCGTAAGCATATATCATGTTAATTCCGCTTGCAGGTGCAAATTGCGGACGTTCGCCCATTCTTTGCAGTAGCAAGAAACAGTTATAACACAAGACCACTAGAAAAACAAATGTGAGAACGCTAGCTATAATGTACAATATCTGTTTACCCTTTTCAGGAAGTAAAATTGGTAAAATACCCACTGACAAATGACGATTTGTATGCACCGCTCTACTTGCAGCCAAATAAATAATCCAGATAAACAAATATCTTGAAATTTCCTCAGACCACACTAAAGGCATGCCTACTACTCGTAAGATTATTTGAAGAAAAATAAGCGTACACATTATAACAAATGCTACATTGCACACAGATGTTTCTAAAAAATCTAATACTTTGTTAATTATGTTATTAATCACTTGATTTTTTTCCTCCCTTTTTAAAGACAGGTCTTTTAATTACTATAGCAAACTACCTGTTACCGGATCTAAAAGTCCTTCGTTGTAAAGTCTATTGCTCTCCGCTATCGCTTCAATTAGCTCGTCTAGTCTAGGCTCAAGACCTTGAGCACGGAACCAATCATAAACAGAAGCAGTAACTTGTCTAAATGGCTCGCGGTCTGCATGACTCATTCTTGTTACTGTCATTCCTCTTTCAACCATAGTTTGGTATCCTGCTTCACTCTCTCTTGCATTAACATGCAAATGGTAGTCTCGAGCTTCTTCTGCCGCTCTACGAACTACTGCACGCAAATCATCAGGTAGACTTCTGTAAAAGTCATAATTAATAACGATAGATACTGCATCATAAACAGCATAAACGTCACTCATATACGTTTGAACCTCGTTATAATTACCGTGTACTGCAACCATTATAGGATTAACCTGACCATCAATTGTTCCAAGCTGCATAGCAGTAAAAAGCTCTGCAAATGCCATTGGCATCGGATTTGCACCCATTGCCGAATAAATTTCAAGCAGAGTTGCGTTTTCTTGTGTACGAATTATCATACCTTGCATGTCTTCTGGAGTACGAATTTCACGAACACTGTTAGTTATGTTTTGGAAACCGTTTTCAAAGAATACTAATGGATAAAGATTTGTTTCCTCAGCAATTTCTCTTCTAAGATTTGTTCCGATTTCACTGCTTAAAAAGTGTTGTGCCGCAGCACCGCTATCAAATAGAAACGGTAGCTGTGCAAATAAAAATCTATCCGTAAAGTTAGCAAGTATAACTGCACCTGCTTCTCCCATTTGCAGATTGCCTAACTGAACTTGCTCATAAAATTCACGATTACTTCCCATTTGACCGTTAGGGAATAATAAAACTTCAATACGTCCTTCTGAATAATAATGAACTAATTCTTGAAATCTAAAATGTCCTTGCGTTATTGGATGGTCTTCAGGAACACTACCTGCAAAACGGATAGTAAATTCAGGAGCTCCTTCGCCACCTGCACCACCTGTGCCGCCTCCGTTACCGCAACCTGTCATCGTTGCAAAAACAAGCATTATCATTAGCAGTAATGATATTATCGTAATCTTTTTTCTTTTCATTTTCATTTTTCTCTCCTCCATATGCCTCAATTAGGCCTCTTTTTTAACGAGCATGAAGCATAAATAAATGCTTCTAAATTATTACTCCTTCAAAATTTAAAAGCAATTTCCATGCCAACCATATTTTCTATGAAATATCAACATTCTTTCTTTTTTAATTAGATTTAGTGTAGCGAAAACACTACACTATTGTAGCAAAAACGCACATAAACTGTTGCTTTATTCCATCAAAGTATGATAAAATAACGTTGCAAATAAAATAAATAGTATAAATTACCTGTGCGACAAGGAGATCGTTAATGATGAACAAGCTTATTCAAGAAGCCTTAGAAACTTTTCCTAACTTCGTAGTTGTAGATAATGTTGGTAGGATTGTTTATCTAACTGACGGTTATGCAAAGCTCTTAGGAACAACAAAAGAGGGAGTATCAGGTAGGCCTGTCGAAAACGTTATCCCTGGCACTCGCCTTCAAACTGTCCTTAAGACTGGAGAAGCAGAAATGGGTTCTGTAATGAATCTCTTTGATCACACCCAAAATTGTGAAATCTCCGTTGTCTGCAATCGAATACCAATCAAAGAAAATGGCAAAGTAGTCGGAGCTTTGGCTGTGACTATCATGAACGATTTATCCGAAGTCAAAAAACTACATGAAGAAGTAGAGCGAATCAAAAGTGAAAATGAACAATATAAAGAAAAACTTTGTGCACTTGAGCAAAGCATGTATCCACTTGAAAAAATAATAGGCAGATCAAAGGCTGTTAAGGACATAAAGAAAACTATATCCGATTATGCAGATTCTAATCTGGCTGTTTTAATCACTGGTGAAACTGGCGTAGGGAAGGAAGTTTTTGCAAAAGCGATTCACCAAGCAAGCAATCGTGCCTTTAATAATTATGTAAAAATAAATTGCTCCGCAATACCTGGTACTTTATTGGAATCGGAATTGTTTGGCTATGTAGAAGGAGCTTTTACTGGTGCTGTAAAAGGTGGTAAAGTTGGAAAGTTTGAGCTAGCAGATAAAGGAACTTTGCTACTTGATGAAATTGGTGAAATGCCGATAGATTTACAAGCCAAGCTACTTCGCATACTTCAAGAAAAAGAGTTTGAAAAAGTTGGAGACATTAAAACTATTCCTTTTACTGCAAGACTTGTTTGTTGCTCAAATCAAAATATCGAAAATATGGTTTTTCATGGCATGTTTAGGCAAGATTTATATTATAGGATTAATGCAATTGAAATTACTATTCCTCCTTTGCGAGAAAGACCAGAGGATATAGAATTGTTGTGTCAACATTTCCTTTCACGAATCAATAGAGAAAATAGTCTAAATATACAAGGTTTTGACGAAAGAGTGTTTGATTTATTCTATAGTTATGATTGGCCGGGTAATGTCAGGGAGCTGGAACATATAATTGAACGAGCTGCCGTCATATGCCGCGATGACATTATTTCAATCAAAGAGCTTGGATTCTTAATTGATAAACAAAAAAATCAAAATACAACATATTCAAATAAAAAAAGTTACGCAATTAATGAACATATAGACGGATATTCTTTACAAAAACAAACCCAAGACACCGAAAGAAAACTTATCATTCAAGCATTATTTCAAACTGGATGGAATAAAACAAAAGCTGCTGCGTTACTTAACATTGACCGCAGCAGATTATATAGTAAATTAAAAAAATATAACATACAACTTAAAGAGGAAAGCTGATTCTTTCTGCAATCCCATTTTTTACTGTAAAAGTATAACCTTTTGGAAGTTTTTCCTTTAAATCATCGCTTATATCTGTCGTCGTTATAAAAATTTGATTATTTTCAAGCGAATTAATTAAATAATTTTGTCTTTCTTTATCGAGTTCAGATAAAACATCATCAAGTAAAAGTATTGCCTCTTCGTCTTTTTCTTCTTTTATAAGCTTTAATTCTGCCAGCTTAAGTGAAAGTGCGGCTGTTCTTTGTTGCCCTTGTGAGCCATATTTAACTATATCAATTCCATTTGATATTATCTTTAAATCATCTCGATGCGGACCTGTTTCAGTGCTTCCTCTAAACATTTCTTTTTTTCTGTTTTTTTCTAATTTTAATTTAAAGTTTTCCGCTACATTTCCTTCAAACTCTACATACGAATCATATATTATTTTAAGGTCTTCTTTTCTATTTGTAATATCGCTATGTATTTCTTTACTTATTCTATTTATTTTTTCGATAAAATCTTTTCGTTTATCTATAATTTTTACGCCATAATCTATTAATTTTTCGTCCCATACTTCAAGAACATCTTCCTTGACATCTTTTTCCTTTAAAAGAGCATTTCTCTGCGAGATGATTTTTCGATACGAAGAAAGTTCCGAATAATAAGAAGGTCTTATCTGACTAAGTTCTCTATCCATAAATCTTCTTCTTTTTTCAGGATCGCCCTTTACAATTTTTAAATCATCAGGTGAAAAAACGACGATTAAAATATTCTCAAGAAGTTCTTGCATCTTCTTTATTTTAACGCCGTTTACTTTTACTCCTTTTTCACTTTCGCCTATTAAAACTTCAACAACTGAAGTCTCATCTTCATCTCTCACAGCATAAACTTTAGATTTACAAAATTCTTCACCAAACTTTATCATTTGGTTGTCTTTTCCAGACCTAAAAGACCTTCCAAAAGACGTAACATACACTCCCTCTATGAGGTTTGTCTTACCTTGTGCATTATTTCCTACAAAAATGTTTATCTTCTCATGAAAGTCTAATTTTATATCTTCATAATTCCTAAAATTTTTAAGCTCAATTTCTTTTATATACATAATATCCTTATTTTAAATTTATTATTTATGAAGTGTTATAAAAAACAGTTTATAATACATCTAATATATTATAATTTAAAAAACTTATTATGAAATACGAACAGGAAGCACCAAATACTCATATCCATTACCTTCTACAGGCTTAATTATACAAGGCTTGACACTAGACACAAGTTCAATAACTATTTCCTCATCATCAAGAACTTTTAAAACATCTAATATATATTTTGAATTAAATCCTATTTCTATATCATTTCCTTCTTTACTTATAGGAATTTCTTCTTTGACATTTCCTTCTTCTGACCTTGATGTAATAGTCAATAATTCATCATTTATTGTAAATCTTATTAAATTATTTTTACCTTCTCTCGAAAGAAGTGATGCCCTATCCATTGCCTCATGTAAAAGAACTTTACTTACTTTAACTTTACATTTATTTTCACTTGGCAATATATCTTTGTATTTTATGAATTCACCTTCAAGAAGTCTTATAACAATTTTTACATTTTCAAACAAAAGCATAGCTTTCTTTGCACTTAATATTAAAGTTATATCATTAGTTTCTTCTGTTTCTGATAATATCTTGTTTATTTCATTAAGAATTTTTGCAGGTATAATTATCTTGTTTTGTTTTTCGCTTTTAATTTCTTCTCTTACAACTGCCATTCTAAAGCCATCAAGAGCTATCATATTAGTATTATTTTCTTCAATTTCTATTAAAACACCTACTATTACACCCTTTGACTCGTCTATACTTGCAGAAAACGAAGATTTTCTTATCATCTCTCTAAAGAAATCTTTTTCAAAAACAAGCTTATCCTCTTCTTCTACTTCTCCAATTTGTGGAAATTCCTCAGGAGAAAGTCCTAATATAGTAAATTCAGATTTTGAAGTTTTTATAATTAAACTATTATCTTCTATTTGCTCTATAAAAATATCTTCATTTGGTAATTTTCTTATTATATCTGTAAATAGTTTAGATAAAACTACTACACTTCCCTCTGTTGTAACATTTACATCTGTAATTTTCTTTTCTACAGAAATATCAAAATCAGAAGCTGACAACACAAGTTCTCCATTTGCTGTAGCTTTTAGAAGGATTCCTTTCAATATAGGTATAGTTGTTTTGGATGTCACAGCTTTTGATACTGTAAGTAAAGCTTTTGATAATGCTTGCTGGCTACATGTAAACTTCATTTTTATACCTCCACGGTCGTTTATTTTTATTATATTTAGTTAGTAGCAATAGTAATAGGTACTGTGGATATGTTGAAAAACCTGTTTATTAATTCAAAAATCAATAAATATTTTCACTTTCTCCTGTTAATAAACTGTTAGTAAGCTTGTTAATAGCAGTTTAATTAATCATTGATAACTTTTTAATCCGATTTTTTAGTTTAATTCTTTATTTAAATTATCTATGACTTCTTTTAATGATTCATTAGTTTTAAGTTCTAGTTCAATTTTTTGACAAGCATGAATTACAGTAGTGTGATCACGCTTTCCAAAGTGCTCGCCTATTTTAGGATATGACTCTTCAGTTATTTCCCTACAAAGATACATTGCTATCTGCCTTGGAAAAGCTAAGTTTTTCGTTCTTTTTGCCGACTCAATATCTGCAATTTTGATATTGAAATACTTACATACAGATTTCTTAATAGTTTCAGGTGTAACTTTAAGGTCAGATGATGACAAAATATCGCGAAGTATATTTTTAGCAAACTTCAAATCGATTTTTTCATTCATCAAAGTTGAAAAAGTTAAAATTCTTATAAAAGCACCCTCAAGCTCCCTTATATTGACTTTAATCTTTTCTGCGATAAGCTGAATTACTTCTTCAAGCTCGGCGTTTATCTCAACATTTTCAAGCTGTGCTTTTTTCCTAAGTATAGCGACCCTTGTTTCGTAATCAGGATTACTAATATCAGCTATTATATTCCATTGAAAACGAGAACGAAGCCTTTCATCTATGTTTTGCAATTTATTTGGAGCCATGTCGCTTGTTATTATAATTTGCTTGTTTAGTTCGTGAAGTGAATTGAAAGTATGGAAAAATTCTTCCTGAATCCTTTCTTTTCCTTCTATAAATTGTATATCGTCGATAAGCAATACGTCGATTTTCCGGTATTTATTTTTGAATTCCGACATCTTCCTTTTTTCTAAAGCTGTTATAAATTCATTTGTAAACATCTCAGAAGATACGTATAAAACTTTAAGATTCGGTGAATTTTGAAGTATATAATGACCGATAGCATGCATCAAATGAGTTTTACCTAGCCCAGAGCCTCCATATATGAAAAGTGGATTGTACGCTTCCGATGGAGCTTCGGCAACTGCAACTGCTGCTGCATATGCATATTTGTTATTTTCGCCAACGATAAATGAATTAAAATTATAACGTGGATTAAAATAAAATTCGTCTGTAAAGTTCTGCAAAATAGGCGGAGAAGGATTTACAGATGTATAGTCAGAAGACTCAAATATAACAGAGTATTTCTTGCCAAAGGCATTTTTGATCGCTGTTTCTAAAACAGGTATATATCTATTTGTCAAAATAGACTGATGCATTTCATCAGTCGTTCTTAAATATATTCGGTTTGTATTGTCGTCAACCCTTAAAGGCTTTAGCGGTAAGAACCATGTTTCATAGCTCACCTCTGATAGCTCAGGTTCAAGCAGGCTTAGAGTTGATTCCCAATTTTTTTGAAGTTCGTTCATTTCATGCTCCTTGTTTTTGGCTGTATGAATATAATACAAAAAAAGTTATACACAGGCAAGAGGAAAAGCTAAAATAATTAAAAAAATTTTTCCACAGAAGGTGTGGAAAAAAAGTGCTTGCTATTTCTTTTCGCATGTGATACCATGATTTGGAAATCAAAAATCGTTCTTCTCTTTGATGAGTAGAGGAGCGTGTCTAATTAGTAATAACCTTGAGAGTGACATCTAAGACAGGTTATAAAAGGTAGACGCGCCGAAGTTTTACGTTTTGTCACGGACGTATTGCTGGGGTTAGCGTGAACAACGCTAACACTGTCGCCGTTTTCGGCGGAGTGCTTTTGTCAGAGGGTTAAAAACACTTCCTTTAACATGAAATTATTGGGTAGCGTGGATTTAACTCTGACGCTACTTATATTATTTTTTGGAACGAGATTTGAAAATTAAAAAAACAAAGGAGTGTTTTAAAAATGGAACAACAACAGTTAACCAGAAAGTACGGACCTTTAGTTGCTATCTGTATGGTAGTAGGGTCAATGGTAGGAAGCGGTATCTTCTTTAGAACAGAGATGATTCTAAACCAAATAGGTGCTAACCTGCCACTAGGAATTTTAGCGTGGGCAATCGGTGGTCTTATCACTTTGATATTTGCTCTAAACTTTGCCAGCTTGGCAAATCGTTACGAAACAGCAGGAGGCTTCGTAGACTATACAGAGGCTCTAGTTGGTAAAAAAGCAAGTTACTATGTAGGCTGGTTTGTAGCGACAATCTACTTCCCGTTCTCAGCAGCAATCCTAGCATGGGTAGCAGCAAGATTTACAGTTGAGCTTTTCGGCTGGCACGTTGGAGATGGAGCGGTATCTCAGTTTATTTCAGGACAAACCATGTCTATTGCGGCATTTTACATGATAACATTATACGTTATCAACTTGGTTTCACCTAAAATTGCAGGTAAAATTCAAGTTTCAACAACATTTATAAAAGTTATCCCACTTATCCTTATGGGTACAGTAGGTGTTATTGTTGGTATCTCAAACGGAACAACAGCACAAAACATGGCAAGTGGATTTGAAGGTATTGCGACAGGAAATCCATTCTTTGGAGCACTTGTTGCTACAGCGTTTGCATTTGCCGGTTGGGAAACACTGACTAGCTTAAATGCAGAAGTTAAAAACAGTAAAAAAGTATTACCTATCGCTTTGATAGGCGGTATCTTCATCGTTGTAACTTTATACATACTATATTTCATAGGCGTATTTTCAGCAGGAAACATCGCAGAATGGCAAGAA
>Ga0123355_10001571_pt1 | contig 31886 bp, 24 predicted proteins | sample TergutEmb28metaG_3_FD_89872 | JGI IMG/M metagenome (GOLD analysis project Ga0123355, IMG submission 89872) | Embiratermes neotenicus P1 segment gut microbial communities from Petit-Saut dam, French Guiana - Emb289 P1 | ecosystem: Host-associated > Arthropoda: Insects > Digestive system > Gut ...
CAGCGAAGCAAGGAAGCACAACCAAGCTTCACCGCCGCAGCACAGGTGCGCGGCCCGCAGCGAAGCAAGGAAGCACAACCAAGCTTCACCGCCGCAGCACAGGTGCGCGGCCCGCAGCGAAGCGAGGAAGCGTAGCCGGGCTTTGCCCGGCGGAGCGGCGGGGGTTTGGGGGCAGCGCCCCCATTAAAAAGGAGGTCAACTATGCGATTTGTATTTACAGGCAAGAACATGACCGTAACCGAAGGTGTAAAAGAACGTGCAATGCGCAAGCTGGGACGCCTGGAGAAACTTCTTCCCGATAATGCGGAAGTACATGTTACATTCAGCATGAATAAGCATCTTACCAAGATGGAAGTTTCGGTGCCGCTGCATAAACGCATACTCCGGGCAGAAGTTTCAGATAACGATATAAGCAACTGCCTGGACAGCTCTGTAGATATCTTGGAAAAGCAAGTAGTTAAATACAAAACTAGGCTAAGGGATCGCCGTCGCCGCAGTGTAGCCACCAATGAAGAATTACTGTATATCGAAGCCCCGGACATACCCCAAGCCGACACCCAATCACAGGAACCAGTGATACACCGCACCAAGCGCTTTGCCTTAAAACCCATGGACACGACAGAGGCTGTCATGGAAATGGAACTCTTAAATCACGATTTCTATGTGTTTCGCAATAGCTGGACCGAAGAGGTAAACGTAGTGTACAAACGCAATGACGGCGAATACGGCCTAATAGAGCCTCAATGATATATCTCCTGGCAACCAATAACCCCAATAAGGCCCGCGAAATAAGGCCTATGTTTGAAGCGGCGGGGTTAGAGCTTATAACTTTATCTGATTTGGGTCTGATCTTCGAGGCAAAAGAAGAAGGCAAAACCTTTGCTATGAACGCTACGCAAAAAGCCGAAGAAACCGCCGCGTTCCTGCGGAGCAAAGCCAAAGCAAGTGATGTATTGCCAGCTACGCACGAAAAAAATGTTACTTTTCCGGTTTTACCAAAAGGATCAAAACCGGATAGCCTCTTTTCATGTGACAATATTGCCGTACTGGCAGACGATTCTGGTCTGGTAATAGACGCGCTTGACGGCGAGCCTGGGGTAGATTCTGCGCTGTACATGGGGCGTGACACCCCATACGATATCAAATGCAAAAATATAATTGAAAGACTTGCCACTATCCCTGATGATAAGCGCGCTGCTAGGTTTGTATGTATGCTTGTATGTATAAAACCAGACGGGTCAAGGCTTATGACCGAAGGCACCATAGAGGGGCGCATAGCCCATGCCATGAGCGGCGAATGCGGCTTTGGCTATGACCCGATTTTCTACTACCCGCCCTATGGCAAGACCTTGGCTGAACTTTCTCAGGATGAAAAAAACATTGTCAGCCACAGAGGGCAGGCCATACAAAAGATGATAGGGCTGATAGTAAATGAAGGTACTGGTAATAAGTGATTCCCATGGTGACAGTGGCGTAGTACGCATGCTGCTTGACCGTTATAAACATACAGTGCAAACAGTGATCCATTTGGGGGACAATGTCAAAGACTTAATGCAGTTTGATCTAGATTACCCTGTGATTAATTTTGTAGCAGTTACGGGCAATTGTGACTATTACGGTAGTGTACCCAACGAGCGCATGCTAACTATCGGAGACGCTGTAAAACGGCGGGTTTTACTATTGCACGGCCATACTCTAAACGTAAAATCGAGCTATGACCGGCTCATGTACTTTGCACAGGAAAAGGGAGCAGATGCCTGCTTATTTGGGCATTCTCATATGCCTTTTATGCATGTACACGAGCCGGTTTTATTATCGGGTGATGAAATACCCCGTAGCTGTTTATTTATGAACCCGGGAAGTGTAAGCGAGCCCCGTGGGGGAAGCAAGGCCGGATATGGCATACTTACAATTGATAGCGAAGGCAATATCAGAGGAGAGGTATTAGAACTATGAAAACCAGCCGCTGGACGATTTTAGAAACCGACGCAGACCTAAAACTTATGTCTCAGGTGCTGGGGATAAGCCAAATTACGGCCAATGTAATGGCTAACAGGGGGATTAGAACCAAAAATACCGCCCTTAGCTTCCTGATGCCTACAATGGACAAATTGCATGACAATCTTACGATGAAAGGCGTAAATGAAGCGCTTGCGATAATATCCGAAGCCATCCAAGCAGGTACTAAAATCGTGATTTACGGTGACTACGACGTGGATGGGATTATGAGTACAGTAATCCTATACAAAGTATTACACCGCGCCGGCGCAAATGTAGATTTTTACATACCCCATCGCATCGAAGAAGGCTATGGCCTTAACATCCCGGCCATAAAACGCCTGCGCGAGGCTGGATGCGAATTACTTTTAACCGTGGATAACGGCATTTCCGCGATAGATGAGATAGCAGAAGCAAACAACTTGGGCATGCAGGTAGTTGTAATTGACCATCACGAGCCAGGCTTCGCCCAAACCGGGGATAAGCGGGAGGATATACTTCCGCCCGCAGCCGCTATTATAGACCCCAAGCAGGCTGATTGCCCTTACCCCTTTAAAGAGCTTTGCGCTGCGGGGCTTTCGTATAAGTTGGCTGTGGCATTTGAGAAATTCCATACAGACGAGCTACTAGCCCTGGCCGCTATAGCCACCATATGCGACATAGTAAACCTGCAAGACGAAAACAGAATAATAGTGCGCGAGGGCTTGGCAAAGCTAAACGAGAACAAACTGCTAAACCCGGGCTTGGGCAGCCTAATCACAACGCGGGGATACCTGGATAAGCCTATTGATACATTTTCTGTTGGCTATATAGTAGGCCCATGCCTTAATGCCACAGGACGGTTAGGAAGTGCCGCGCGGTCCGTGGCACTACTATTGGCCGAAACAGCAGAAGAACGTATAAGCCTGGCAAGCGAACTTTGCGAGCTTAACGACGCCAGAAAAGTGCTAACCGCCGAATGTGTAGACCGAGCAATGAAAAGTTTAGCCGAGCCGCTGGATAAAGTACTGGTATTAACCGACCTTACCGCTCACGAAAGCGTAGCGGGCATAGTTGCGGGCCGTATAAAAGAAGCCACAGGCCACCCCACGATAGTAATAACCCAAGGAGACGGCGCAATGAAAGGCTCCGGACGCTCAGTTGAAGGGTACAATTTATTCGAGGCCTTATACGCGCACAAGCATCTTTTTTCGCGCTTTGGCGGGCATCCTATGGCAGCTGGGCTAACATTGCCTCCTGATAATATCCCATTGCTACGCGAGGCACTCAACGCGGACTGCAACTTAACCGATGAAAACTTCGCCCCGGTATATAAAATAGACCGGGAGCTACTGCCCGGGGAGATAAATCTAAAGCTTTCCGAAGAATTAAAGGCCCTTGCACCTTTCGGCAAAGGCAACCACGACCCGCTGTTTGTAAGCCGCAGGCTATATGTAGAAAACTGTCGTGTGATTAACGATAAAAACACGTTGATTTTCACATTTAACACTAAAGCAGGCAAGTTAAAAGGTATTGCCTTTGGCCTTAACGACGCCTACGCCGCCGCGGTTAGAGAGGCCAATTGCCAGCCTCACGGAGGGTTTTATATAGACGCGGTGTATGCAGTCGAAACCAATGTTTACAATGGCGTATCGTCTGTGCAGATGCGGCTACGGGACTTTAGGATAACAGATTAACGCACTCGCCTCTTATTAACAATATGCATAGCAAGCAGCAGTGTAAAAGTCAGCAGTAGCGATATCCATAGCCAGTGCCGTCTCGACCCGTATGTCCTACCGGCGCCATCTGATTCTATGACCAATGCTGCTTCAATAATTTCTGGCTCAGGAGCTTCGTAAGCTTCATATACTTGCTCAAGATTCTCTTCATATTCATTTTCTTCAACTTCCACACCGGTAAACCCAGGGGGCAAGCCCAGCACGTTGTTAACATCAACCACATACTGCCGGCCAAAACCCCCAACACTAGAAATCCTAAAATGCCGTCCCCACCGCTCCGAAAAAGTGTAGATACTATAGTAATACACCTTCCCATATTCCACGGTCGTATCCACAAACTCAAACAGCAGGCGATCCCGGTCATGAGGGTTTAAATTTTGCAAACGCTCAACAAGCTCTCCTCTTTCGCCATGTACTGTAGAGCGGTAAATCCTAATCTCATAGTCTGCGATAAAGGGATAATCCCTGGATCCCCATACATATCTTAGCACTATACCACCATCTTCGGCAGGCCCAACGGTATAGCGTCGCGGGTCGGCTTGCCCATATCGCCAGTCGTTTCTCCTCATTGCAAATTGTGTTTCGCCTATGAAATACGTTATTTCTTCAATATGCTCCTTGCTTGCGTCGAATATAATGCGGTGGTTATAAAAACCGGTTATATCCCCAGGTGGGTCGTAGATATCTTCCACAAAAGGAATAAGTGTATCCCAGGGCAGGCGCGGTTGGGCGGTTATATCTATCGTTAATTCCACATAGCCGTCTTCCAGGCTGCGCATGGATACTGGGTACCACCATGTTGTGTTTTGCCGAGCCTGTATCGGGGCAAGCAGCGCATTGATATCCGTAAACCCGGCTGTTGAAAGCTGAAAGCCCATAGGCCATACAACACTTTCGTCTATGACCTGGCTATAAAAATGCACATAATCTACCCAGTGGCCGCCGACCCGTAGAAGCATGTCAACCAACTCCGGCGCCATAATGGGTAGCACAGGTTGCGCCAGCGTATCTGTTTTGAAAACCATGCCTGAGAAGAGGTAATAGTAACCATCCCAATGCATACTAATTCCTAACAGCGAAGCCAAGCTCCACACGTCAAAAAACGTACCATCCGGGTCTTCTATTACTTCAACTGCTATGGCTGTGGCAGGTTCATTGTCGCCATCAACGCCTACAATTACTGTGCCGCGTGGGCAACTATCAAAGCCATCTCCACTAATAAAGCCATATGACCCAAAAACCACATACCTAGGCTCAAAATCCAGCGACAACTCTGTGCCTTGGGGCGTATAAGGCGCGCCGCGTACAATCCAAAAGTCCCACCTATCGTCTGGCGGGGTGCGTATATCAAATTGAGCGGGAGTGCCATTTAACATGTATGCCATATCTTGCAACCTGAAGGACAATACCCCGTCGCTATACGCCCATAGCTCATAAAATTCATCATCTACCATGACCGTAAATGCACTTGAGCCATAACCATGGGTTGCCCTTACAATCCCAGACAGGCATAGCAAAAGCGTGATAACTGCCACCGCAAAGGTAAACTTTAATTTTTTATACATGTTACCACCTCGAATCATGTACGATTTCTACCATAACGCCACACAATGCCGCCAAAAATAAAAAAAGCTATAAGTAATAATAGTGGTATCCAAATCCTGCTCAGCACTTGTTCACGCGACGATTCTGTTTCATCCGGTTCAATATCCACCGCTATTTCTATAATTTCCTGTTCCTCGGTTTCGTAGGTTTCATCTTCCGCTTCCAATAACTCTGGCTCTTCATCTTCTACACCGGTAAACCCCGGCGGCAGACCCAGCACTTCGTTTACATCAACCACAAACTGCTGCCTAAAACCGCCGACATTAGAGGCCATAAAGTGTCCCCATCGTTCCGAAAATGAGTAAATAGAATAGTAATACACCATCCCGTACTCCACTGTGGCATCCACAAATTCAAACAGCAAGCGGTCATGTGGATTTATGTTTTCTACACGCTTTATTAGCTCCCCTCTTTCCTCGCTTTGTGTGGAGCGGTAAATCCTAAACTCACGGCTGTCTGCAAGTATAGACCCCAAAACATATCGTATTACTATACCATCGCCTTCGGCAGGCCCTACAGTATAGCGCCGCGGGTCGGTGCGCCCGAACACGAACTGCCAGTCGTTCCTCATCATCGTGAATTGCGCATCATCTATGAAATATGTTATTTCTTCAATATGCCCCTGACTTGCGTCAAGCACAATGCGGTGGTTGTAAAAGCGAGCCATATCGTCCGGGGGGTCGTAGCCATCTTCAATATGGTTTGTATCCCACCATGTCAACGGCAAATGCGGCAGGCTCATTGCGTCTATCGTTAGCTCTACGTACCCATCCTCAAGATTGCGCATGGATAATGGATACCACCATGCTGTGCCTTGACCGATGCGTATCGGGGCTAGTTGCGCATTAATATCGGTAAAACCCATGGTAGAAAGCCGAAAGCCCACAGGCCACACAACACTTTCATCAATGGTCATACCATAAAAATGCACCCTGTCTACCCAGTGGCCGCCTATGCGCACCAGTATGTCAACCAACTCTGGCGACATAACGGGTAGCTCCGCTAGTGCTGCAGCCCCGGTTGTCAGGCTCATATGCACATAAGGATACTCAAATCTATAGCTCCAATCCTTAGAAACCCCTAGCAAATTAGCCACAGAACCCACGTCAAAAAACGTACCGTCTGGGTCTTCTATTACGGTTAGCGCGATAGTTGTCGCGGGTTCGTCATAGCCATCCACACCAACGATTACGACATTAATAGGATCACTGTAAAAACCAAACCCTCCCGGAGCAAAACCATATGACCCAAAAATCGCAATCCTTGGCTCAAAATCCATTGACATTTCTAATCCTGTAGGCGTGTAAGGGGCGCCGCGCACAATCCAAAAATCCCACCTGTCGTCCGGCGGTGTGCGGATATCAAACTGGGCAGGTGTGCCCCGAAATATATATGCCATGTCTTGCAGCCTAAAGGCCGGCACAGGGCCATCGCCGTCGAAAGCCCACAATTCGAAGATTTCATCATCAACAAGGATCCTGAATGGACCCGAGCCAAGCGAGCTTGTGGCAAAAACTACCACGGGCAAGCATATCAATATCGCGATTGCCAGCACTGCTATGATATATTTCAGTTTTTTTGACATTATGTCACCTCAGACTCTACATAATATGTATGACCGCTATGCAAAAGCGCATAGCCGCTTTTGCTCCAGCTCTTGCCGACGGGAACCGCATAGCAGTTACCTAATATAAAATTAAAACCGCATAACACTGGGTTTGATCGCTTTTATCGGTATGGTCAAAACCGGCGAAACCCTTGTTTCACAAGGCCCGATCGCCTTTACCATTTGGGCCAAAACCGACAATAGTATACCAGAGCAATGGCGCAAATAAACATTTCACATGCCACTTATAATAATTTCTGAACAAATGTTTGCACTCCGCCCAAATATATGCTAAACTACCAGTAAAAAGGAGGGCAGTGCCCGACCCCGAAGGAAGCGGAAGTGGGCTTTGCCCGCTGTAGCGGCGGGGCTTGGGGCAGAGCCCCATTAAAAAAGGGCATCGCCCGACCCCGAAGGAAGCGGAAGCGGGTTTTACCCGCTGTAGCGGCGGGGCTTGGGGCAGAGCCCCATTCTAAAGGAGTGATACTTGTGCCAGGTACCCTAACCCCTAAACAGCAGATGATTCTGGACTTCCTAAAAACCGAAATAAGGCAAAACGGCTATCCCCCAACAGTCCGCGAAATATGCGACTCGGTAGGGCTAAGCAGTACATCTACGGTCCACGCCCATCTGGAGACATTAGAAAGAAAAGGCTATATCCGCCGTTCGCCTACCAAAAACCGCTCCACTGAAATTTTAGAAGAAGACTTCTACGGCAACACAAGGGAAATGGTCAATGTCCCCATTGTAGGGCGCGTGGCGGCAGGTATCCCCATTTTGGCCGATGAAAACATAGAAGACACTTTCCCAATACCTGTAGATTACGTAAAAAACGACACCTGTTACATGCTTCACGTAAAAGGCGATAGCATGATAGACGAAGGTATCTTCGATGGGGACTTGGTGCTGGTACGCCAGCAACACCACGCCACAGATGGTGATATCGTTATTGCCCTAATGGATGACTCAGCCACCGTAAAAACTTTTTATCGGGACGGGGATCAAATAAGGCTGGATCCCGCAAATCAAGATTTTGCGCCAATTTATACTCAGGAATGTGATATTTTGGGCAAGGTTATTGGACTGTATCGCAGATACTAAGGCAAATAAATGAAATAGCATCTAACCGGCCGGTAATGGTTGCCTGTGGCAGTCATTACCGGCTTGTTTATTTTGCGAAGGCGGAACTAATTTGTAGTTAACGCGTTATTTCCAATGAAGCTGACTTACGATATACTCTATAGGCCAACAGAAACTGGGAGTGAAATTATGCGTTGCCACGACGTGCAGGGACTATTTTCGGAAATTTATGACGGCGTTGCCGAGGAACAAGCCGCTCTTCAAAATCATTTGAATGAGTGTCCTACCTGCGCAGCAGAATATGAAGACTATAGCAGGCTTATTAACGAGCTACGCAAACTCCCTATGCCTGAGCTTCCGGATAATTTTCATGAGACTGTAATGGCAAAAGTCCGGGAAATTGCGGCATCTCAAGATAGCCCGGCAAGCGAAACAATATATGAATTGCACAAAGGGCAAAGGCTCACTAGCCCAGCTAAGCTACCTAAAAAAACTGCGCTGTCAAAAGCAAATGCTATAACTAGGCGCTGGGCCGGCGTTGCGGCGGCAGCTTGCGTGCTATTGGTCAGCTTATGGGCAGTGCGTATCTTTGACCTACCCGGTCAGCAAGCTGATACATTTGCTCTGCCTATACCTGGGGCCGCGCTAATGGAGTCACAAGCTCAAGCTGAATATGGTGCAAGTGTTTACGATTTAATGCCGGCAGATGATGCTTTATTAATGCCAGAAGATGAAGAATATGCATTTATAGAAATCGATCCGGCCGCTTTTAATGTCGCCATGGATATTATTGAAGAAGAAATCATACAAACTGAAACTTACCAAGCCCGTATATACGATATGGACTTTGCTGCCGATGCCGATGATTATCACGACTTCGCGGAAGCTCCTTTGGGCGTAGCGGCTGGCGCTGAAGCTGAGGCTGAATGGGCAGCACCCGAGGCAGACACGCCTGACTATGCGCCGCTTGCCCCCAGATTTGCTTCCGACCTTCCGATAATTGCCCCCATCACAGAAGAAAGCTTAAATTTTGCCGATGATTTTAGGCTACCTCTTACCATGGGTGGCCCCAGAGTCCGGACTATAGCCTGGGGTATAGCCTTTGCGGTAGGACTAGCGACTCTGGGTATATCATTAGCGGCAATGTTTTGGAGCATACATCAAGCAAAGCAAGAAAGGCTGAAATAAATGCCACAAGACGGAACTAATATTAACAGTGTAATGCTAGAAATATCCCATCAAATCCTAGGAGGGCGAGTAGATAAAATCACCCAGCCCGAGCCGGACGAGATTGTTATATCTGTAAGAGGGCGTGGCGCTAATCATAAGCTGCTGCTTACAACCCAGTCCACTGCGCCAAGGTTGCATTTCACAAATCTGCATAAACAAAGCCCAATGAAGGCACCAATGTTTTGTATGGTGTTAAGGAAGCATATCAGCAGTGGCCGCATTGTAGACATACGCCAGCCTGATTTTGAGCGGATAGTCGAGTTTCATATAGAAGCCCTTGACGAAATGGGTGATAAATCCATTAAGATCCTGGTTATCGAGATTATGGGCAAGCATAGCAATATTATGCTACTTGCGCCGGATGCCTTAGCAGAGAGTTCCAAAGTGATAGACGCCATCAAGCATGTACCCCCCAGCGTAAGCTCGGTAAGGACAATACTGCCCGGGGTGCAGTACAGCCGCCCCCCTGCAGGGGGTAAGGCAAATCCGCTTATGGCTACCGAATCATCTTTTTTACAAGCCATTCTTAGCGAAAATACAAAAATACAACAAGCCCTGTATCAACGGCACACAGGGCTAAGCCCCATATTAGCTAACGAAATATGTACGCGCGCAGGCATCTTAGCAGATACACTTACCGGCGAGCTAACGCATGAAGAGCGGCTAAAAATATATGGGACTTTTTTATATGTATTCGAGCGCGTAAAAGCAGGCGAATTTGCGCCGCATATTTATTATGATGAGCAAGGTAAAGCAATAGACCTTACGCCCATAAATTTTGAAATGTACAAACACTTAAAGGCACAGGCTTATGACTCACCTTCGGCGATGCAGGAGGCTTATTATGCCCAGCGCGATGCTTATTATCGCACAGGCCAACGTACGGCGGACTTACGCAAATTAATTGCCACGCTCCTGGAGCGCTGCCGTAAAAAGGCGCTTATGTATGATAAAACCCTAGAAGATATCCAAAGCCAGGATGACCTGCGCATAAAAGGAGAGTTGCTAACGGCGTTTCAACACCAGATAGAAAAAGGCGTAGAGTCCGTCACGCTAGAAAACTTCTACGACGATAATAATCCCCTGGAAATCCCACTCTCCCCTACCCTAACCCCCACCGAAAACGCCCAGAGATACTTCAAACAATATAATAAAATGAAGCGTACCCATGTAGCGCTTGCGGAGCAAATCCGTCAAAACACCGAAGATATCGCCTACCTGGACAGTGTAGCCGTAGCAATGGAAGCCGTATTAGCCGAAGCCGACATAGCAGAAATAAGGGCCGAACTAGCCGAGCAGGGCTTTGTTAAACGCAAATACGCTAACAAAAATAGCAAAAAAGCGCCAAAGCCCGAGAAAACCAAGCCCCTGCGCTTTACCTCATCCGACGGATTTGAAATTTATGTAGGCAAAAACAATACCCAAAACGACCAGCTTACCCTACGCACCGCCAAAAACCATGATATATGGCTGCACACCAAGGATATAGCAGGGTCACACGTGCTTATTGTCACAGGCGGAGCCGTCCCCCCCGAGGCAACTATTATAGAGGCGGCTAATCTTGCCGCGTTTTATAGCAAAGGCCGCGAGTCCAGCAATGTACCTGTGGACTATGTACAGCGCAGGCATGTGCGCAAGCCTAATGGGGCCAAGCCTGGGTTTGTGATTTATGACCGGCACAAGACTATATATGTTACTCCTGGTTCGGGGGCCATACTGGAGGGACAAAAGCCTTAGGCCTGATATTTCTAACTCCGGTAGCGGCAGTAATCTGATGCCCCAGGCTGCTGGTGCGCCGTATAATTTCGCTGTCGGTCAACCCAAGCAATTCTGGGTCGTACAGCATTACGTCAAAGTGAGTTAGGATAAAACGTCTCATATTATGGTTCCATCTGCCGCCTAGGTTTATCTGCACAATCACTGGGTCATGCAGGTAGCTGTCATACCAAAACGGCGCGTTTACATATTCTTTAAATGCCAACAATGCGTCATATTGTGCCTGTTGCCTAGGGGTGAGGTTATGCCTTGTAGGATGGTACCATCCGAATATCATGGCCGGTTCGAAATCAATATTATCTTTAGCTATTCCGGTAAAAGCATGTAGGGTCTTTTTAAAATCCTCATGGTGTAGACTACATTCGTCCAGGCTTACAGAAAATCCCGAACCTTCGCCCCTGGAGGCTGCCGGGGACATACCCCATATAACTAAATCCATTACGATATTGCGTCTTGCGCTGCGTACCATAACCAAGTCCGAAAACAGCAGCAGACGCTTAAATTGATTATAAAGCGCACCCAATTCCTCGTTTACCTGAAGAAAATCTTCATCAATATAGGTGATAACAACTTCGTCAAGGAAAGTAGTCCCGCTGTTTACATACATAGCATACTCTCTAAGGCGCAAATAGGGCTTTACAAATTCATAAACGGCAGCGTTGGACAACATAAATTCAAACTGACTGACATTTCCCCAAAGCATGAGATAACCGGTAAAACTTAAGTTGATACTTATATCATCTTCACAGATTCCTGCAAAAGTCAGCATTTCCTCAATAAGTTCGGCATTATCAAAATCCTCTTCATGGTTAAAAGTCAAATCGAATGATACTTGACGCGCCTGCTGCGTCCTTTCGCACCATGTGCCCAATGTACGACCCGGGTGGCCCCACACACGGGTTATCCGTAAATCAGACAGATCTGTCCCACCGGCATTAAGTTTTTTTGCAAACTCACGTAAACGCTGCAGTTGAAATTCATGCTCTGTTGGGGGAGGCTCCCAGTATGGGCCCAACTGCATTATGTATTCCAGATGGCGGCCAAAGGTACCGCCTTCTGTTATGCGGGTGTATGGGACATCTCTTACCCGTGCAAAAAAGACGGAATATCTGGCAAGCAAAAAAGCCATCACCACTAAAATTGAAACCACAAATATTTTTTTCACAATACCACCCCTAGCGCACTAATCTATGAAGCAATTATAGTGCAGAAATAGTTATGCGTATACTTCAGGAGGTGGTAAAAATGCTGTATGCCTCTCCATTTCCCTATTGCATATTTGCAACTATTTTCCTCGTATATTATGATGGGCAAATAAAAAGGGGGGAATTACTATCAAAACCTTCACAGAAACACTAAAAAGGAATAATCAAAAGTTCCTATTGGTACTGATGACATTTGTACTGCTATCGACCATTGCAACAGTTGCCGATGTTTTTATGACACGCATAACCGGCGATATGAGCCAAGCTGCTTTAGAGCTTGATACATCTCTTCTGTTTAACTTATTAATAATCATCACTGCCTTAGTAGCGGTAGAAGCCGTATGTGCGGCGCTTTCTGCATTGCTACTAAGGCGTTTTTCTGCCCGTGTGGGATACAGGTTTAGGGATAACTTTGCCCGGTATTTCTTACGGCTGCCCTTTGGGGAGTTGGAGAAGGACTCCAGCGGCGCTTCCCTTTCTGTCTACTCAAACGACTTGCCGGGTGCTGTGCGCTTTGTCTCCCAAGGCGGCCTGCAAATGGTGTCAGAATTTATCAGGCTTATTGTGATTTTCATTTTTATGCTAATGATGCATTGGTGGCTGACACTATTGTTTTTTGGGATGTTCCCTCTACTTGTGGTGATGCAGGTTGCCATTTCCGCTCCTTTACAAAAAAAGAGTATTAAAATGTCCGAAGAGCAGGCTAATTTCAACTCCATTGTTAACGACTCTTTGCAAAACGTATCTACAATAGCGGCTTACTCACTTGAAGATGTACTAAAACGCCGATATATGAGCGCGTTTAATGAATATTTCGAGGCCGCGCGGGATTATATCAAGTCTATGGGCATTATGGTGCTTACAGGGATATCAGCTACGTTAGCACCTATTTTAATAATCAGCGTCATGTCAGCGGCAAGGGTAATTGGTGGTAATATGTCTATTGCGGAGTTTGTTGCGTTTACCGCTTTTGCATTCCAAGCCGGGATGTGGCTTAGCATGCTTTCGCAGCAGCTTACCAACGTACAAGTGGCTGCCGCCGGGGCAAAGCGGCTTAATGGGCATACCCCTGTGGCTATAGACTTAAAAACTGAGTTTATCCCAGTAAGCACGGTAAAAAGTCATATATGGGAAGAGAGCGACATTGCTGTGCGCTTTAGCGGCGTGAGTTTCTCGTACGCGACCATAAGCAGTAATCCAGAGGACTCGCAAGAGGCTGTTTTGGCAGATGAAGCACAGGTTGCCGAGATGCCTTTGGCCCTTTCTAATATAAATCTAACAATACCCAAAGGTGCTAAGGTGGCCTTTGTAGGCGGTAGCGGTAGCGGCAAAAGCACGGTTTTAAAACTGATGCTTGGGCTGTATGAGCCTACTGCCGGGAAAGTGGAAGTTTTCGAGCAAAGGCATATGCATGCATATGAAGCTGGGTCCTTTCATACCACACAGGACTTAATACATGCCTTCGCATATGTCCCCCAAGACAGCTTCCTTTTCCCGGAAAGCATAGGCGATAATATAACCGGCTCAGAATCTCCCGACGCGGCGCGCCTAGAAGTCGCCTGCCGGGATGCCGGGATATGGGAATTTATAAACAGCCTGCCAGATAAATTCGATGGCATACTTGCCGAATCGGCAGAAAATGTCTCTGGCGGTCAAAAGCAGCGCTTAGCACTTGCCAGAGCTTTTTACCAAGACGCACCCATTATACTGTTTGATGAGGCAACGTCAGCCCTTGACCCAACAACAGAGGCAGAGGTGTTGGCCAGCTTCGAATCCATGATTTCTCATAACCAGGACAAGACCGTAATCATGGTAGCGCATAGGCCACGAGCTATCGCGTTTTGCGATACCATCGTGGTAATGGAAAACGGTAAAATTATAGCCACAGGCACCCATGAAGACCTACTGGCCGCTTGCCCCGAATACGCCCGCTTGGAGGTGACAACCAATGCAAACTAAGCCGGATATGCGCAATTTCTTTAGGATGTTTAGGTATGTAAAGCCATATGCAATTAGGTACACTATAAGCATTTTTATTTACACCGTACAAAACTTTTACTTTTTGTTTGTGATATCTATGTTTACAGGGTCGCTGATGGCAGCTATTTTGGCCGGTGATATTGGCGGTGTATATAACGCCCTTATAATGCTTGCTATCATGTTTGGTGCATTTATGATTGCGATAGGTTTCGCGCTTTATGTATATGTTGTTACGTTGTTAAGAGCCGAACGGGACTTTAAGGCAAAGCTATTTTCGGCCTTTGTGCGCAGTAATATCGAAGACGCCAATCTTATGCACTCCGGGGAGGGTATTGCCGCAATCAACACAGATGCCAACGCGGCAACCGGCGTATATGGCGAAGCGCTTACTCCGTTTTTGTTTAATGTCCTGGCTATAACATTTTCGATTGCGACAATTTTTATTATCGACTATAGGATGGGCCTTGGGGCCGTAGTTGTCGGGGCAATAGCCTTTGCCATACAGGCCAGCTTTGCCCCAAAGCTTGCAAAGCTTGGTAGCCAAAGACTTGACGCAAACGCCCAAAGTGTAAAGGCTATGAGCAATATATTCGCAGGTGGGCTTGCGATACGGGCTCTTGGCCGCCAGCATAAAGCGTGGCAATTGTTTAATGTCGAAAATGGCAAGCTTATGTCTATTAATTTTAAAGAAGCTTTTATCGGGATGTGGCAGGCAACATTTACCACGGTACAGGGCTGGCTAAGTATGGTTTTCGTTTTTGGCTTTGGCGGCTGGCTTGTGGCCACAAATAGGCTAGAGCTTCATTTGCTGGTAATGGTTACCGGTATGGTAAGCGCCATAACCAATGGGATGGCTGGTATTGGTTCTAGCTGGGCCGGGCTACAGCCGTCTATTGTTGCCGCGGGCAGGGTTTTTGCCATTTTGGACTCTGTGCCGGAAGAAGATGCCAACACACAAACCAAGAAACCCTCAAACCGAGATGGTGGTTATGGCATCAAATTGGATGGCGTCAATTTTGCATATAAAGGCACAACCCAAAATGCCCTTACCGATATAAATCTTGAAATACATGAAAACGAAATGGTAGCCTTTGTAGGTGCGTCAGGAAGCGGCAAGTCTACGTTGCTGCGCACGATAATCGGTATGTATCAACGGCCAGGCTTAACCATGAGTGTAGGTAATTTAGAATTTACCGGTAGTGATATTTCTGGCTGGCGCGGGCTGTTCGCATATGTAGACCAAAGTTGCAAGCTGTTTGACATGACAATCGCTGAAAATATAGCAATGGGCCTGCAAGGCGAGGCTGACGATAAAGCAATTAAAAAAGCCGCAACCCAGGCCTTTGCAGACGAGTTTATAAGCGAGTTGCCCGAAGGCTACGCCAGCAACTGCGGCGAGAAAGGCGCGTCCTTATCCGGTGGGCAAAGGCAGCGGATAGCTATAGCAAGGGCTTTGGTTAAAGGTGCGCCCATAATGGTATTTGACGAGGCTACTTCCGCACTGGATACAGAGTCCGAGCAACGGATTATGGAATCTATTGAGGCCATGCGTAAAGACCATACCATTTTGATTACGACCCATAACCTGCACAATGTTGTTACCGCCGATAAAATTGTTTTGATGGATGGCGGACTTATTGCAGAAATAGGCACCCATGACCAATTAATGAAAAAGAACGGAGTGTACGCGGCGCTTGTGCGCGGCGAGCGTTAATACAAATACCCCCGCCGGGCAAACCAAAACGCTGCCACCACTCCCAAGCCCCCCACGGCCCCTGTAAGAGGCAAAGCCACAAGAAGTCCAAAACCATGAGCAAGCCAACCCGTAACAAAAGGCCCAAGAAACATCCCAAGCCCATATACCGCCTGGAAAAAGCCCATAGCCGTAGCACGGCGTTCGCTTGGCATGTCTTTGATGCTTAGGCCCATAAGCAACGTATAAGCAATAACATTACCTGTGCTGATAAATACCTGCACGACAAACAACTGCCATATGTTGCCAGCATAGCCAAGCAGCACACAGCCCAGCGCCGCCATGCCAAACCCGATAACAATGGTATTTCGCACACCTATTTTTCGCGGCAGCACAGTCCCGGCAAGTGGCGACACAAGCAACCCAGGCACCGCGCTTGCCATGCCTAACATCCCAAGTGTAAAGGGACTGGTACCCATCCCATAAGCAAGCAATGGCGTAAATCCAAAAGCTGTAGCGAACACTATGTATTGAGACAAAATAGCCAGGAAGGAAGTACAAAGCAGCACTGGGTTGCGGGCAACACCCAACAAATCCGCAAGCCTTGGTGGGGATTTGACACTTTGCCGTTTTTCATTTATAGCAAAGCCAACCATAAGCCCAATAAGTCCAGCAAGGCCGCCTAGCAAAAAGGCATATGGCACACCCAGCCACTGTGCGACCAGCCCACCGGCCAAAAACGCCCCTATCCGACCTGCGGCATTGGCGGAGTTGAGATATCCGACAGATTTTGTAGCTTCATCTGGCGGATAGTAGCTCGCTCCCAATATGGCAAAAGCAACCCATGAAGAAGCGGCAACACCCCCCAAGCTTCGCGAAAGCAGCATCGTTACCGGATGCGGGAAAATGAATACAATAAAACCGCTGGCCGCAGCAAAAAACAGGCCGGATAGCACAAAAATCTTCCGCTTTCCAAGCCTGTCAGATAAAATACCCAAAGGGAAGCGTATCGCCATTTGGGTAAAGCCGTACGCGCCCACGATTAAACCAATCATGCGTAAATCCGCGCCCAGCAGCTCCGAGTATGGCGAAACATACGGTATATATGCGTAAAGAGCAAACCAAAAGATTGCGGTTACAGCGTAAAAAAGGGATATGCGCTTAGATAATGGGTTCACCAGAGCCTCCTTAACTTGTTATGCAAACAGTGCCGATACCTTGCCAAGCATTTCTGGCGAGGTTTCTGTTTGTATAAGCGTAAATATCTGAATAGTCAGCAGCGTTATCAAGCACAATGCTATAAGCGTGGTCAAAAAAATAATAATGTATATAGCATAGTAATGTAGATTTAGCAAAAAAGCTATGTCAACGTGGGTGCAGATACAATGCTGCCTGAAAATAAGAACCAATTTATACCGATTCCAATTAAAATCCTATCTGCCTATCGCGGCAAAACCGCTTGAAACGCTTACTCCGCGTTTCAAGCCGCCGCTCTGTCAGACAGGTTTTAATTTGGAATCGGTATTAGTCATTTGCTAGGGAACCATCCATGTAAAGCCGGCATAGCATAAACATTAAGGATAAAAGCATTATGATACGGAGTTGACGCTATGAACGCTTGTGAGTACTTTGATAAAATCCCTTTTCCTTTGGACGCCTTTAACCCATTAACGAAAGAAGATTTTGATAAAAGAAGACCGTGCATACCGTGGCCAGGGCCACCAGGTCCACGAGGCCCAAAAGGAGATCCTGGTCCACCGGGGCCGCCCGGCTCACAAGGGATACAGGGTATCCCCGGCCCCAAAGGCGACCCGGGAATTGGAATGAACTTAATAGAAGAAAATGCATATACAGCTCTGCCAGATGACGAAAGGCTCAAACCAGATGTTTTGTGGGTAGTTTATCCTAACGGCTTCCTATAGTAGCCGTACAATATAATAAGGAGTGATTTTATGGCAAGCGCAGTATCGTATGAATATCTGAAGGCAATTATGGGTGTGCCTGGCGGTATACCCGTGCTTGATGATGACGGCAAAATCCCGGATATACAACTTCCGCTTAGTCTTCTCTTATTCTTGGGGCGGTACGACACGGAAGCGGATTTGGTTGAAGCATACGATGAGGCAGAGATAGCAAATTTCGCCTTTGTAGATGAGACAGCAAGTTTCTGGTACTGGAATGCCGCTACAACCATAGAAGCATGGGTTAACCAAGAAATCACAGATGAAGATTATGACGATCTTACCGACACGGAAAAAAGCATGGTACCATACCTTATTGTCCCGGTTCCAACTCCATAAATTACTTAACAAACACATGTCAAAGGGCTGTCACAGGAATCATCAAAACCTGAGACAGCCCCAATACTTTTGTCTATTCGTTCTAATACCGCCACACTTTACATAGATAACATCGATCATAGCTATCTCATTCAAAAATCAAACTTATAAGCACAATTGTAGTCTGTTTCAAAATTACATATTTCACTATTACCGTAACGTACAACACATGGCTGGCCTGCTGTTGAACGGATGTTTACGGTTTTTGGCTTTCCGCCGCGCCATATTAAGTCAATTTCAAAGCCCCCTCTAGCCCTGAGCCCATAAAACTCACCGTCTGGCCAAGCCGATGGCAGCGCGGGTAATAACTCTATATAACCATCATGAGATTGCATCAACATTTCCGCGATAGCTGCCGTTGCGCCAAAGTTGCCGTCTATCTGGAACGGCGGGTGCGCGTCAAACATATTGGCATAAAGCCCCCCTGGCGGAGAAAACCCTGCCGATGCAGGCACTAAGTTGAAAAACTCGCGCAAAACAGAGAGTGTCCTATCGCCGTCCTTAAGCCTTGCCCATAAGCAGGTGCGCCAGGCCAAGCCCCACCCTGTGCTTTTATCGCCGCGTATCTCCAAGGTTTTTTTTGCGGCGTTATAAAACTCCGGTGTGTCCGGCGTTATTTCTCTGCCAGGGAAAAGGCCATACAAATGCGAAAGATGACGATGTTTTACTTCATCATCTCTGAAGTCCAGGCTCCACTCCTGAAGCTGCCCTTTTGCTCCTACTTTTAGCGGGTACAAACGGCTTGCGGCATCTTGCAGCGTTTTGCTGAAATCAGAATCGGTGGTCAAAACTTTTGCGGCCTTTACGCAATTATCAAATAACTCACGTATAAGAGACATATCGCATGTAGTTGCGGCGGAAATGGAGCATCTTTCGCCATTGTAGCGGAATTGATGCTCCGGCGAAGTGGACGGCGAGGTTATTAGATAGCCGTCGTCACCTTCTATAAGCCAATCCAGACAAAATTCTGCGGCGCCTTTCATGATGGGGTACGCATCCTTAAGAAACTCGGCATTTTGCGTATACTCGTAATGCTCCCATATATGTGCGGTAAGCCATACCCCACCCATCGGCCAGATAGCATACACCGGGTGGCCAAAGCCATAGCCGCCTGTAGGCGAGGTCTGGCCCCAGATATCCGCATTGTGATGCGCAGTCCAGCCTTTGGCATTATAGTTTACCCTTGCGGTTTCTTTACCGTTTTTGGCTAATCGTTTAAGAAAATCCAAAAGCGGTAGGTGACATTCGGATAGGTTTGTTACTTCCGCAGGCCAGTAGTTCATTTCTGTGTTTATGTTTATCGTATAATTGCTGCGCCACGGCGGCTGCATTTCTTTATTCCATATACCTTGAAGATGAGCCGGGGTGCCGCCGGGCCGCGAGGATGCTATCATCAGATAGCGGCCATATTGGAACAATAATTCAATAAGACCGATGTCGGCAGGGTCATTGGCCGCAATGCGGGCATCTGTGTCTAGTTGGTCAAACTTAGGCTGCTTTATGCCAAGATTAATGCCGGACCGGCTGTATAGCGCGGTATAGTCCGCGATGTGCCGGCTCTTTAGGGCGGCAAAATCCAATGTTGTGGGACTTATTTCGTTTATCGGGCCACTAAAGTTTGTACTGGCGGTTAGGATAATTGTTACGGCATCGGCTTCTTTTACAATCAACCCATCATCTATATTTGTAACTTGTCCGCCATCCGCTATAACCTGTACATTTACCATAAAAGACAATGCCTTGGTTGTTTCAAAATCACCATAGCGGATTGGGTCCGGGTCATTGTAATCTGGGCGCATTACTACTTCCGGCGCAATGCCGGCCATGCGTATATAGGCGCCACTTAATGTGATTTTGTGCTTTAGAGGGCTGCCGAGTTTAATCGTCAGGCTTAAAGCCTTAGGCATATCCGCCGTTAGCCTAACCACAAGCATGTTATCTGGATGGGAGCAAAAATACTCTCGCAAATAGCGTGTTTTGCCGGCTTTATATGAAGTACGGCTTATGGCCTTACTTATATCAAGCTCCCTGCAGTATTCCTCGGCTGCACCTTTGCAATCAAAAATTAGATGCAAATCCCCCATTGGCATAAATGCCTGAGTAAACGGGCCCATTATTTTTTTGCCCAACGCGTCGGCAAGAGGGTAATCGCGGTTTTTTACCGCTTCGCGTATCTGCGGCAGGATTACAGGGGCATCGCTGTTGTTCCAATCCACAGGATATCCAGACCATAATGTTTCCTCGTTTAACTGGATAAGCTCGTTTTGCACCCCGCCAAAAACCATGGCACCCAAGGCACTGTTGCCTAGGGGCAGTGCATCCGTCCAATATTCGGCGGGTTTACTGTATTGCAGCTTCATAAAGCCATCTCCTTATTGGTTTTTTATAGAGTTTAACATAAAGGGCTACCGCTAACCGCTTTTAGCAGTTTGCAGTAGCCCTTCATCTTCGTCACTTCGTTCCTCGCAATTACGGGATTATATTAGTTGCCAAGCCTTGCGACTCTTTCATCAAACGCTTGCTGTTGGAGCTGTATAAATCTTTGAAGACCCATTACTTCAAGCTCTCTTAGATACCAGTCCCAATCGTTTTCGATATCCAAGTCCCCTACTATAAACCTTGCTATACTCTCGTTAACATGAGTGTTAATTGAAACACTTAAATCAGAAACCTCGGCGGATTGGGCTTCATCAAAAATAACCACAGGCATAATTTGATCTCTTCTCATACGGAAGGGCTCTTGTATTACCGTCATGTCAAAAAGCAATGTTTCTTGCTCTACGATATCACGGTTAGCTACCTCACCCAAGCGGAAGTGGTTATCTCGGAAATTGGGGTTGGCTTGGAAATAGGTCACATTATCTACTTGGCCGGCGTCCAAAAGTGCTTTACGCGCCCATAGGGCTGGCCCGCCGTGGATTCCTACTTCGCCAGGTTCCGCAAAGCGCCAATGTATGCCTTCCATACCTTGTACAGATACCAGTGCGGATATTTCTGTGTAGAAATTATCGAGCCAACGCACCGCTACAGGCATAAGTTCTTCTGGGAGGTTGTTAGTAATAACAGCCCTGTTGTTGCCCATTAGCGGGGCATAAACAGCGGTGGCTACTCCATCCGGGCCGGCAAGAGGCGGGACGACTCTAAAACCATTCCATCTGCCTTCTTGATCTGCAATGTCAACCGCTGTTGAGCCGCCTATCCACATAGCAGGGAAAGAACCTACAATAGGCGGGCCAGGATTTTCAACCATGTTTCTGCGAGAGGGCACATCTTGCACAAATGTCTCCGTAGCTATTAAATTCGCTTCAAACATGCGGTTAAGAAATCTTAAAGCATCGCGGAACTGCTCTGTATTATGTGAAACCGTAACAACACCGTTATCTACCAAAAAACGACTGCCTTCAGTATTTGGGATGAACGGGGTTATCAAAACATCAACACCGTTTCTTCCGCCTGTTGCGCCAACAAAGGGATATACGTGGGGTACGCCAAGGATAGCCGGCATATAATCCCTAAACGCAACCATCGTGTCAAAGAACTCTTGATAAGTTGTTGGCATGGTAAGCCCAAGCTCATCTAGCCATGGGGTATAAATCCATAATTTTTGTGGCATTGTGCAGTGGAAGCACTCGTCTACGGCTGTAAAAGCGTAGATATTACCGTCTGGCATTATCATATCATCGCGTATACCAGGGAACTGCTCAAATATCCTTTGCATCTCTGGCGCAAATGGGTCTATATACTCGGTTATTGGCCTAAACAAGCCCATCTGAGCATAAAAGAATACTGTGGCATGCGTCCCTACGCCGCTAAAAAGAATATCAGGTACATCGCCAGTAGCAAGGATTAGATTACGCCTATCTGCGAGGTCGGCTTGCGGCACTTGTATCCACTCGATTTGGACACCTGTTTGCTCCTCAAACCAAGCCGAGGTTGGACTGGTGGAGAAATCTATACCTGGGTTAGCACCATGAAATACAGATAAGGTCACAGGCTCATTTACTATCGGCAAAGTACCGATTGGGTTCATAATAGCGGGTATACCGTTATTATCGTCTGGTTCTGGCTCAACTTGCGCGGGATCTGGTGTGGCAACAGGCGGTTCCGGTGTTGCTGCAGGTGGCTGCACGTCGGCAGCAGTATCTTCGCCATTGCCGCGGCAAGCTGCTACAGCCAGCATTAGCACGATAAGTGCTATGCTCATAACCAACAGTTTACAAATACTTCTTTTCATGTAAATCCTCCTTTTTATTAACCTTTTATAGCTCCTACCAACATGCCTTTTACAAAAAACTTTTGCACAAACGGGTAAAACAGCATGAATGGTAGGCTGGAAACCACAATTAATGAGTATCTCATGAGGGCAATAAGCCACTCTCGCTGAGCATCCGCAGCCAAATCTATGACCCCTTCCCCCATATCGCCTATAAGCAAAATATTGCGCAGTACAAGCTGAAGCGGGAAGAGTTCGGTCGACCTAAGATAGAGCAGCGCGGTGAAAAAACCGTTCCACTGGCCTAAGCCATAAAACAATGATTGGACAGCAATAATTGGGCCTGACAATGGGATTACTACTTTTAAAACAAAAGTAAAATCAGGGCAGCCGTCCATTTTTGCAGATTCCAATAACTCATCGGGTATTGTGTTTTGGAAGAATGTGCGCATTACAATTATATTAAATACACTTGCACCACCCGGTATTACCATTGCCCAGCGGGTATCTATAAGGCCCAAATTCCTAACAAGTAAGAAAGTTGGTATCATCCCGCCCCCAAAAAACATCGTAAAGGCAAATATCCCCATAAGTTTGCCTCTGTCCAAAAAGTCCTTCCGGGAAAAGGGATAGGCAGCCAAAACAGTTAAAAATATACTAATTGTTACCCCAACTCCCATGTACCATAAAGAGTTCAAATACCCTGTAACAACTTGGCTATGCCTAAAAACTGAGCGGTATCCCTCTAGGGTAAACCCTACTGGCAAAAGCCTTACCTGGCCGGTTATAACGGCAAGGGGGTCGCTAAAAGAAGAGCTGACCACATAAACAACAGGATAAAGTACCGCAATTAAAATTATCGAAGCAAACAAGAAATTGACTACATTAAATATCTTGTCACCAAAAGTCTCGTTCATTTTGCGGCTGGCTATCCGGCGTTTTTGAAAGTAGTTAGATAAATTATTCATATAGGCCCCCCTACCATAACCCGCTGCCGTTAAGTTTCTTGGCAATCTGATTTACAATAACCAGCATAATGAAATTAACAATTGACTGGAAAAACCCTATTGCCGCGGCAAAGGACCACTGGGGTATAGGCGCCACAAGGCCGATTTGATACACATAAGTTGCTATAACTTCAGAAGCTGAGATATTCAAGTTATTTTGAAGCAAGAAAACCCTTTCAAAACCGACACTGATTATGCCGCCAGTACTCAATATAAACAGTATGGTCACGGTTGGCAGGATACTGGGGAAATCTATATGCCGTATGCGCTGCAACTTAGTTGCGCCATCAATAATAGCGGCTTCATGCAAAGAGGGGTCAACGCCCGCAAGCGCGGCAATATATATGATGGCACCGCTCCCGATACTTGCCCATATACCCGTCCACACAAACATATGCGTAAAATTGCTTGCGCTGCCAAGGAAGTTTATACGCATGCCAAGCATGGAATATATAAAGTTGTTTAGCACACCGTCACGCATGTTTAAAAACTGGTTGATAATACCCACAAATACGACCACGGATATTAAGCTGGGCAGGAAAGTTGTGGTCTGTATGAATTTTGCGTACTTTTTGTTTTTGATATAGTTTAAAGAAAACGCCAAGATTATAGGCATCGGGAACCCTGCTATAAGGCCGTATATGCTTATCCTCAAGGTATTGGTTAATACCCGGCGGAACATATGAGAATCAATAAACCGCCTAAAGTGGGCAAGCCCTACCCATGGGCTATCCCAGAATCCTAGCAGGGGGTTAAAATTCCTAAAGGCCATTTGTGCCCCATACATCGGCCCGTAATTGAAAATTAGCAGATGTGCAAGAGGAAGCAACATCATTAGGTATAACTGCCAATTGTTCTTTCGCCTGCCAAAAAAATTAATTTTCTTACGCTTTTGTACGTTCTTTGCTGCGCTAACCATACAAAACACCTCTGCATATGTGATGAGAAGCCTTACGGGATGAAGTATACATATCCAACAATGAAATGGTAGAGTAAATTATCCCGGATAGTTAAATTGCCACGGTTGCGCATAGTGAAAAAATCCTAAACAATGAAATTTGGAGCATTTCACAGTTTGGAAGTATTATTATGTAGAATATTTACTAAAACATGTTATATAATTTGGACAGAAGGCAGGTGCTGCTGTATGGCAAATTTCTATAGAAGGTTTCTTACGGCATATGTAATAATTCTTGTTATTACCCTAATTTCATTTTTATTTCTATACACGCAATCCGCGCTAATAATTGAGGATAGTATTGTTAATAGCCGCCTTACCAATCTAAGGATGATAAGTGCCGAGTTGGACAACAGCCTTGCCGATATCGTGCACTCGGTTAGCATGGTCGCTAACGATTCCCAAGTAAGGAGCTTAATGCATATAAGCGCCCCATATGACGGGCCCAATATAATAAGGGTAATGGAAACAAAGGCAGCCCTACGCACCCTTTATGTCAGTAGCCCTATGTTAGCGGATATTTTCATTGTGTACGATTACAATGATATAGTTATTTCTAGTAGGGTCGCATGGAGGACGGCTGCTTTTTACGGGTTACATTTTAGTATCGCAGGGATGGATTACAGCGGTTGGCGATATTTCACATTTGGTGCAAACCATCACGCTAGATTCGTCCCGGCAATGGATATACGTCTCGGCGTTGTCAGCCTAGAGGCTATGCAGTTGATATCGCCAATACGCGCCCCTCATGGCAATAGGGGCGCGGTTGTGTCATTAATTGATACCAACGCAATACACGGCTTATTTGCAGGTATTGATATGGCCCAAAGCGATGGAAGCATAAGCTATATCATCTCACCCGAGGGCAGCATACTTAGCTTTACGGGTGCCCCCCTTAACTACATAAGTGACTTCCCCATGCCTACAGGTGCAGAAGGTACAATTAAATTTGAGCATAACGGCGCAAGCTATCTAATGAGCTATATATATTCAGGCCTGTTTGGGCTGACCTATGTTTCTGTTATAGGCAGCGGCTATGTGCTTGCGGGGCTTAACTCATTTAGGAGTATGGTTATTATCATTATTTTGATTACGCTTTTTGTTACAGTTGCGTTTTCTTTTGTATACGCGGCCCATCAGGCCAGGCCAATAAAAAAGCTGCAGGACACGGTCGACGCACAAATGCCCATTTTGCTACATTCGTTTATGGCGGATATGTTTGAAGGTAAACTGCTCAAAGATAGTGATACCACAAACGCGGCGGCTTCTTTAGGGATTGACATAGCCGGGGACCGGTATATGGCTGTAGCATTATCCGGTAACAGCGGCCCGATAGAAGTACACGACTTAGCAAAATTGCGCATGTTTGTTGAGAGCTTTACAGAGTCTCATTTTAACCCCCATATAAAGCTAAGCAGTGTAAGCCTAAGCGGTAATGTACTAGCGGTGCTATTGATAGACGATGGCAACGAGCTTGAAGAGTATGTAATCGAATTTTCGAACTACTTGGCCGAAAACATGGGCGCATCTGGCATAAATGGTGTAAGCATAGGCATTGGTGGCATTTATGCCCACCCAACAGATGTTTACAAGTCATTCTCTGGAGCGGTAGAGGCAATCGAATATCATTTGATACTTGATTGTACCAGCCCTATATGCTATTTTGCGGACATTCCCCATAACAGCGAATTCTATTTTTACCCTGAGGAAGAGGAAAAGCGGCTGCTTAACATGGTAAGAAACGGCAATACCGAGGAGGTGCGCGCCGCATTAAACGATATATGTCGCGAAAACTTTATAAATAGACAACTTTCACATAATATGATGACGGCTTTTATAAATCACCTATGCCAAGGCCTATTTAAAATTGACAGAATCGGCATTACAGGTGAAGAATACTTGAAAAAGACAAGTAAATTTTGCGAGGAAATATACCAGCTAACAGACATAGAAAAATTAACCCATTGCACACAGCTATATACCACATTAACCGATGGCATCCGTGAGCAAAAACATAATAAAATACACAATATCATTGTCGAAATAGTTGCTATGTGCAAAGAAAATTATCATGACCCAGATATAAGCCTTGTAGGTCTTGCCATGCGCTATAAGCTATCTGAAACATATTTGTCTGCGCATTTTAAGGAATACACTGGCGAAACATTTTACAGCTATTTACAAAACATACGGATAGATAGGGCTATCGAGTTGCTGACATCTTCGCAATTATCTATATATGAAATAAGCGAAAGTGTGGGCTACAGCTCGTATAATACTTTTTCAAAGGCATTTAAAAGAAAAACTGGTATTAATGCCGGGGACTATAGAAAAAGTAGGCGTGAGTAACGATGCGGCCCTTTTACATACGCATAATTATCAAATCCCCTGCCACACTATAAAGAAACAAATAACAGGGGCGCTAAAATGATAAAACTTTGGATAACGAAGCTAGCATATATAACTTTGGCTATAATAATTATTGCTGTTTGTGTAAACATGTTTCTGGGGCCACATAATATCGCTGCCGGCGGGCTTACAGGCCTTGCCATTGTATTGGAAGAATGGCTAGGCCTAAGCCGCAGTATGATAATACTCATCGGTAACGGGGCGTTGCTCGTTGTTACTTTTATTTTCTTGGGGCGGGAAGTCTTTATTAACACCGTTATCGGCGCTCTTATGCTGCCACTTGTGATTGGTGTAGTCCCGCGCTATATGTTGATAAACGACACTATGCTGTCTATGGTAGTGGGTAGCGCGCTTTTTGGTGTAGCTGTTTCTATTTTATATTTCAATAATGCCTCTAGCGGTGGTACAGCCATACCGCCGTTAATCTTCAAAAAGCATTTCAATTTGAATACGTCTATCGGGTTGTTTATTACAGACGGCGTTGTTGTAATATTGTCGCTTTGGGTCTTCGATGTCGATACATTTTTTTACGCTATTACCTCTATTTTTATAACCTCTGCCGCGATGAATTATATCGAAAACGGCACCAACAAAAAGAAAATGGTATATATCATCAGCGACTTCTATGAAGCCATTGCTAAGGACATCATGCATGATATTGGCCGGGGCGTGACAATTATCCCAGCAACAGGTGCTTTCGAGCAAAAAGAAAAGCCCATGCTTATGGTAACCATGGATACCCGCAATTATCAGCGGCTCCTTAGTATAGTAAAAGAGCGCGATGACTCGGCATTCATGATTACCGACACCGTTAGTGATGTGCATGGGCGTGGGTTTACTTATGAATCGGGGAGTGTGTAAATTTAGTATTTACCGGCTATTAGCTAATCTACCTTGGTCAAGTACAAGCAAAGCAGCTTAAAAGTATTTTCGCAGGCGGTCATATGGCTACGCTCCATACCATGGCTCGCGGTTACTCCTGGCCCGATTAGACCAGAAACCACATCATGACCGGCTCGTACCGCCGCGGAGGCATCTGAACCGTAGTATGGGTAAATATCTACCGCGCAACTCAGCCCAGCCTCTTTTGCAAGGTCTATCAGACGGCTCGTAAGCTCATAATCGTATGGGCCAGAAGAGTCCTTTGCACAAATGGATACATCAAATTCTGTGCAAGTAAGATCCATGCCTATGCATCCCATATCCACAGCAAGAAGCTCCGTTACACCATCCGGCAGATGGCTTAGGCCATGGCCTACTTCCTCATATGTGCTAAAAATCACCTTTACGTTTACGACAGGGGTGATATTACATTCCTTGAAATGCTTCAGCGCTGAAAGCACTATAGCGGCAGATAGCTTATCATCTAAGAAACGGCTCTTTATAAACCCGTTTTTCATTATCACTGTTTTTGGGTCATAGCAGATAAAGTCGCCAGGGAGTATACCCAGATCCTTGGTGTTTTCGGCATTGTTAACCGGCTCGTCTAAACGGATGTGCATGTTGGACGCGTTACGCTCCAACTCTCTTGCGTCTTGGTACACATGAGTCGCGGGCGAGTTGGATAGTATTGTGCCAGTGTACACCTTGCCGCAACGGGTGTAGACGCTGCAGTATTCTCCGTCCAAGGTAGGTATTAACGGCCCACCTACTGTGGTAAAGCTTAAAGTCCCATCGCCGTTAAAACCGCGTACCATCAGGCCCAAGGTGTCTACATGGGTGGATACTCCTACGGTTTTGTTGCCAGTACCGGGTACATTTACGATCAGATTGCCTTTGTTTGTTAAATAGCAGTCATATCCCAGATGCTGTACACAGCTCTGGATTTCGGCAATTACACTCTTTGTAAATCCCGTCGGACTGTCTATTGACAGGATTTTTTTAAGAGTTTCGATAAAAAATTCCTTTGGAAGATTCATACTTGCCTCCTTTGTATACGCTCAAAGTTATGACTAGCAATAGCGTTACTTTTCTGGTTTTGACCTTAGAGCCAAAACCAGATAGCTCAAAAACAGGCGGTTGTTTAGACTGCCGACTCCGTCCGCCATTTTTCTATTAGTGCGGCCAAATCCTGCTGGCCTTCGTCGCCGTTTACGTGGCTACGTACAGAGACTTTATTTTCCTCTACTTCTTTGTCCCCGATAACCAACATAACCGGGATTTTTTGCAGCTGCGCTTCGCGGATTTTAAAGCCGATTTTCTCGTTGCGGGTGTCTGCTTCTACGCGCAGGCCGGCCGCGGCAATTTCATCTCTTATTTTCTTAACTGCGTCTTGATGCTTTTCAGAGATTGGCAACACAATAATCTGTGTAGGTGCCAGCCAGAAAGGCAGAGCACCGGCATATTTTTCAATTAGCAAGGCCAGAGTCCGCTCATAACAACCTATAGAAGAGCGGTGGATGATATATGGGTACTTTTTTGAACCGTCAGAGTCTACATATTCCATGCCAAAACGCTCGGCGAGCTGGAAATCGATTTGGATTGTTATTAGCGTGTCTTCTTTGCCATGCACATTCTTGATTTGTATATCCAATTTGGGGCCATAAAAAGCAGCCTCTCCATCGGCTTCGATATAGTCGATACCTGTACTATCGAGGATTTTTTTCATAAACCCTTGTGTATGCTCCCATTCGGCGGCTTCGCCGATATATTTATCCTTGTTATCTGCATCCCACTTAGAGAAGCGATAGCTTATATCTTCCAACATCCCGATTTTTTCTAGTAAAAACTGGGCCAGATCTATACAGCCTTTAAATTCTTCTTCGACTTGGTCGGGACGGCAGGCAATATGCCCTTCTGACAGCGTAAACTGGCGTACGCGTATAAGCCCATGCATTTCCCCTGATGCCTCGTTACGAAAAAGTGTCGCGGTCTCGTTGAGGCGCATCGGTAAGTCACGATAACTGCGGGTTTTGTTCAAATATACTTGGAACTGGAACGGGCAGGTCATGGGCCGCAATGCCAGCATTTCCTGTGACTCGTCGTTGGCACGTTCTTCGTCACCCAGTAAGAACATCCCATCACGGTAAACATCCCAATGCCCTGATATTTTGTATAAGTCGCGCTTTGCCATTGATGGGGTTTTTGTGAGCATATAACCACGCTTATACTCTTCGTCTTCAACAAAACGTTGCAATATTTGCAGGACTTTCGCGCCCTTGGGCATGAGAATAGGCAGGCCCTGCCCTATATAGCCTGTTGTTGTAAAATATTCCAGGTCGCGTCCTATTTTATTGTGGTCGCGCTTTTTGGCTTCTTCTATACGCTCTAGATGCGCGGCCAATTCTTCTTTTGTGAAAAAGGCAGTGCCGTAAATGCGGGATAACATGGTATTTTTCTCGTCGCCTCGCCAGTATGCCCCCGCTACAGATTGCAGTTTAAAGGCCTTAACCGCGCCCGTTTTTGGCATATGTGGGCCTGCGCATAAGTCTACAAAATCCCCTTGTTTATAGAAAGACGGCACGTCTGCTAGGCCTTCCAATAACTCACGTTTATATGGCTCGCCTTGTTCGTCTACATAGGCTAAAGCCTCTTCTTGGCTTAAGGTAAAATGCTCTAATGGGAGGTTTTGCTTTACTATCTTTTTCATTTCTTTCTCGATTTTTTCTAAATCTTGAGGGGTAAAGGGTGTTGCTGTTTCGAAGTCATAATAAAAGCCGTCTTCTATTGAGGGGCCTATAGCTAGCTTTACTTCTGGATGCAGGCGCTTTACGGCCTGGGCCAGGATATGCGCCGCTGTATGGCGCAAAGCGGAAATGTCTTGTTGCATAATATCGCTCCTTCGTGTAATGTCGTTTCGTATTGCGGCATAATACCATAATTATCGCCTTTCGCGTATATACAGCAATTGCTATATTTCAACCAACGGGAGGACATCATAATGTCTAGCGACAATCACTTTTTTTCAGAAAACCCCTTCCGCGAAACCGAAGACCGATTGCTATTCGCAAAGGCCTTGGATCGCTTAAAAGCAGCACAATACAAAAATCACGCCACTTTTACGGATTTTATGAATCCCCAAAGAAGTGCGATGTTTTTGCAACGGTTTTCAAAAATGGGTGTAAATGCGCAAATTTACGGCGGCTACAAAGATGCCGAGCGTATGATGTTAGGCTTCGCAGCCGATGACGGACCCCTAATATATGAAACTTTCCCAATAACCTCATTGGTTATAACCTATAACGGGCGCTTCTCTAGGCTGCTAACCCACCGGGACTTCCTTGGGGCAGTACTGGGTCTGGGCCTTGACCGAGGCAAGATAGGAGATATACAGCTTACAAAATCAGGTGCGGTTATGTATACGGCAAGTGAAGTAGCTGGCTTTATCACAGAAAACTTGCTAGAGGTTGGCCGCACATCCGTAGTTGCAAAAGCTCACGCAGAAGCACCCGACTTAGAAACTGTCGGCACCCAAAAGCGTATAACCGCTGCTTCGCTGAGGCTGGATGCCGTGATTAGTACGGCCTTTAACCTATCCCGCAGCAAGGCCACTGCACTAATTGAAGGAGAAAAGGTATTTGTAAACTGGGCGATCGCAAAAAAAACGTTACTATTGTCTGAAGATGACATAGTAACAATACGTGGCACAGGCCGCATAAAGGTAGACGCCATTTGTAGCCCTACAAAAAAAGATAGAATCGCGATTATGATTACGATGTATTAATATTTTGACAACACCCAGCCCACAAGCTATAATTGCGACTGTTGTAGAAAAACGACTACACACATAGACTGCCGCCGTTTTTGGTGCTTTGGTTGCATTGTGCATACCCAAGTTTTACGGCTAGGCGACTTCAAGTGAAGTTGCCAACCAATGCAGCTATGGAGGAAAAACCAGGAGGTGCCTAATGGCCGTAATTTCCATGAAACAGCTGCTAGAGGCCGGTGTGCATTTTGGCCACCAGACCCGGCGCTGGAACCCAAAAATGGCAGAGTTTATCTTTGCCGAGCGGAACGGGATCTATATCATAGACCTACAAAAGACCGTCCGCAAAGTTGACGAAGCCTACCGCGCAGTAGGCGAAATTATCGCAAACGGTGGGGAAATCCTATTCGTTGGCACAAAGAAG
>Ga0123355_10001572_pt1 | contig 31881 bp, 33 predicted proteins | sample TergutEmb28metaG_3_FD_89872 | JGI IMG/M metagenome (GOLD analysis project Ga0123355, IMG submission 89872) | Embiratermes neotenicus P1 segment gut microbial communities from Petit-Saut dam, French Guiana - Emb289 P1 | ecosystem: Host-associated > Arthropoda: Insects > Digestive system > Gut ...
AGATTAAAACATAAAGGAATTGACGGGGACCCGCACAAGCGGTGGATCATGTTCTTTAATTCGATGCTAAACGATAAACCTTACCAGGGCTTGACATCTAGGGAAGGACTACGAAAGTAGTTTGTGCCTTTTTGGAACCCTAAGACAGGTGATGCATGGCCGTCGTCAGCTCGTGTCGTGAGATGTTAGGTTAAGTCCTTCAACGAGCGCAACCCTTGTGAATAGTTGTATTTTTCTATTCAGACTGCTTCGGTAACGGAGAGGAAGGAGGGGATGATGTCAGGTCAGTATTTCCCTTACGTCCTGGGCTAGAAACGTGATACAATGGCGAGCAACAATGCGTGGCGAAGTCGTGAGATGAAGCTAACCGCAAAAAACTCGTCCCAGTCCGGATTGGAGGCTGAAACTCGCCTCCATGAAGTCGGAATCGCTAGTAATCGCAGATCAGCAAGTTGCGGTGAATACGTTCCCGGGTCTTGTACACACCGCCCGTCAAACCATGAGAGTCAGGGGCACCCGAAGTCCGCTTAGGCGGCCTAAGGTGAACCGGATGATTGGGGTTAAGTCGTAACAAGGCATGCGTACCGGAAGGTGTGCATGGATTACCTCCTTTCTAGGGAGAAACAGTTACATTTCGCGTGCTTTTGAATAATGAAGTACGAGAGATGGTAACAGGTCAGACGCGTTGATGTAAAATAAGCTTATACATCAACATCAAAGCGTAAAGCTAGATGATATGCACAACTAAATTGTTAACTCAAAGCTCGTTCCTATAATCTAGGGGCGAGCTTTTCGAGTAACCTTAAGTGGTTTTAACCGCCCTCCGTATGTACGTTGGGCGGTACTAGGTTGATGGCACCAGTTTCGCGTCATTACGGTTGCTATTACTAGTCTTCGTTCTGGTCAGCATTAACTTCTGCACTCTCCTTGCCTCCATGGTCACAGCGGACCGAAAATCCTGCGCAAAGTCCTTTTCCCCAAAATCCACAGCTCTCACGAATTAACTCTGGGCATGGGATTGTCGTTGTCGTCTTTGTCATGGGTCTCTGCTCCTTTCTTTCGGCTTTAATGCCGATATCACCAGTAGTGGTAGGAAGATACTTTAGCAGTCGGTTTACCTGTAGACTTCTCGCTCGCCGCCGCTTTCTTCGCCAACTTCGCTCCTGAGTAGCCTTTTCCTGCCATTTACGCATATATTTGCCTCTTTTTCGCGTTCGCGCTGTTTTGTTTCTTTGCTGCCTCGCGCGCTTTACGACCCTTGCTCATTTTGCCTTTTGCCATCTTAAAGTTCTCCTTTCTGTCGAAAGTTTATCTTGTTCTATCCACTATACCACAGAGGTCGCTAAAAACATAATGGCTATGTTTTACCATTCAATCGATACCAGCCCTTGTTTGTCTAGATATTCATTCGCCAGCCTAAAATGGCCACAGCCAAAGAACCCATTATGCGCCGAGAGCGGGGAAGGGTGCGCCGCCTCTAGCACTAGATGCTTCGACTCGTCTAGTATGGATTTCTTCGACCTCGCATCGCGACCCCAGAGCAAGAAAATCAGCCCCGAGCGGTTCTCGTTTAGATATTTAATAATATTTGCCGTAAAGATCTCCCAGCCTAATCCTCGATGCGATCCAGCCTGCTGCGCTTCCACTGTCAGGGTATTATTCAGCAAGAACACTCCTTGGTTCACCCAGTCTTTCAGGTTGCCGCTTCGCCCAGCCGTCGATGTCCCGAACTCACTCTCAATCTCTTTGTAAATATTCAGTAAGCTCGGCGGCGTTTTCACTCCTTCCTGTACAGAGAAAGACAATCCATGCGCTTGGCCCGAGCCATGGTAGGGGTCCTGTCCGATAATTACTACCTTCACATCTTTCGGCGCTAGCTGGAAAGCGCTAAACACTTGATGTTTAGGCGGAAACACCTCCTTTGTGGCATAAGCTTCTCTCAGGTGGGCGCTAATCTTCTCAAAATACGGCTGTTCGAACTCACTCTTCAGGATCGGCTTCCAGTCCTCGTGTATCATTTACGTTTTTCTTTTAGTACTTCGTTCAGCATCGCCATTTCTTTTCGCGTCATCTCTAGCTGTTTTTTAATCAGCTGCAACTCCTCAATAGTCATCTTATGCGTATCACTCGTAACTCTTTCTTGCCTGTCTCCTTGCAGGCTACTAGTTAACGCGAGTACTGGTAGTGCAATCGCCTGGAAAGCCGCCGAGATCACGAACATCACAATCGTATAAGGAGTGCTAGGCGGGTCTAGAATCGCGGCCACTATCAGAGCTATCACCAGTATCCAGAATAGCCACATCGACGATAGTAGAACTGTCAATTTCACCGCAACCCACTGGTTAAACCTCTTCATAGACCCCCTCGCAATTTATATATAATATACCACACTTGCAAAATCTGCGAGAATTTGCTAAAATACTAGTATTATGCCAAAGAAAATCAAAGTCGCGTTACTTAATCGCAACAATAACCACAAGCACAGCGTTAAGCGCCAACGCAACAAAAAAGCCGCAGCTCGCCTCAAGGCGAAAATCGTCAAGTAACCACAAGCGCGATTGCGAAAAAATATACTTCCGCTATACTATTAGTAATAGCGGAGGTTTCATATGGCATCAGTGATCGAGGTTAAAAATCTAACCAAGCAGTTCGGTAAGTTCAAGGCTCTTAGCGGCGTCGATCTTGCAGTCGAGAAGGGCGAAGTTATGGCCTTCCTTGGTCCGAACGGAGCGGGGAAGACCACTACCATTCGTGTGCTCCTCGGCATTCTCCGTGCCTCCAGTGGCTCTGTTAAGGTCTTCGGCAAAGACGCATGGGATCATGCCGTCGAGCTCCATAAGCGTATCGCTTTTGTCCCTGGTGACGTCAACCTTTGGCCTAACCTCACTGGCGGTGAAGTCATCGACCTCTTTACTTCGTTTCAGGGCGGCAAGCATTCCGGCGAGCGTCATCGCGAACGTTTCATCAAGATGTTCAACCTCGACCCGACCAAAAAATGCCGCACCTACTCCAAGGGCAACCGCCAGAAAGTGGCCCTCATTTCCGCCCTCGCCTCTAACGCCGAACTCTTCATTCTCGACGAACCAACCAGCGGCCTCGACCCGCTAATGCTTAAAACCTTCGAAGATTGCATTCTCGAACTCAAAAAGGAAGGCAAAAGCGTTCTCCTCTCCAGTCATATCCTCGGCGAAGTAGATAAGCTCGCCGACCATGTCACTATCATTCGCGAAGGCAGGGTCGTAAAAACTGGAAGTATGACCGAGATTAAAAAAGCCGCCCACGGCAAATCTCTCGAAGACGTCTTCCTCAGCGAGTATGAGGACCAGAAATGATCAGATACCTCCTTTTTATCTTGCGTCGTGAGCGCCTCATGACCCCCATTTGGATTGCGAGCCTCCTCGCCGCCAGTATCGGTATAGCAATAGCCTTCCAGCAGCTCTTCGCTACGCCAGAAGACATGCGCGTTATGGCCGAGACTCTCGCAAACCCTGCTATGCAGGCTCTAATCGGCCCTACCTATGGTATTGATAGCCTCACTCCTGCTATGTTGATGGCGCAGGAGCTCCTAATCTTTATGATTATTACCGTCGCCATCTTTAATATCTTCCTGGTCATTCGTCATACGCGAACCGATGAGGAGCAGGGTAGGCTCGAGATGCTTCGCGCCCTACCTATAGGTCGCCTCACCAATCCTGCCGCCACTCTACTCTTCGCTTTTAAGGCCAACCTCGCCATCACTCTCGCCATTGCCCTCGGCTTAATAGCGACCAATATGGACGGCATGCAGGTTTGTGGCGCCTTTATCTACGCTGGCTCCATCGGTGCTAGTGGTTTCCTTTTTGCTTCAATCGCCCTACTCATGGCCCAACTCTTCTCCACCTCTCGTGGCGCTCTTTCTGGCTCTTTTGCTCTTATGGGTGTATTCTATATCGCCCGCGCTTTCGGCGATATGTCAGGTAATATCCTCAGCTATATCTCGCCCATGGGTCTCGGTCTTCGTGTCTACTCGTTCTACGACAACATCGCTTGGCCCATTCTCGTACTCTTCGTCCAGGCTATAATTATCGGTGGTATAGCCCTCCTCGTTTGTCGTAATCGCGACCTCGGCGAAGGCATCATTCCAGCTAGCAAGGGTCGTCGCCATGCCTCACGCTTCCTTCAGACTCCTTTCGGACTCGCCTGGAATCTAAGCAAAGGCAATTTCCTCGCCTGGACCATCGGACTTTTTGCTCTCGGTGCGACTTACGGCGCCGTCATTGGTGATATAGCCGAATTTGTCCAGACCAACGAGATGTTCCAGACTCTCCTAGGCCTAGGGCAGGGCGACCTCATCACATATCAGGTCGTAGAGAGCTTTATATCGATGATTCTCGTCGTCATGGCAATGGTCGCCGCTATTCCAGTCGTTATTATAGCAAACAAGATCAGAAGTGAGGAGAAGCAGGGCAGGATCGAGCCTATCTTCGCCCGCGCTATTCGTCGTCGCAGCCTCCTCGCGACCTACACCATCATCGCTGCTTTTGGCAGTGCCTGGTTCATTTTTATCACTGCCCTCGGACTCTATGCGGGCGGCGCCAATACTGGACTACTCAACTTCAGCAACATAGTTCATATCGCCCTCTTCTATGTCCCAGCTATCTTAGTTATGCTCGGGATGGCAGTCTTCTTGGTTGGGTTTCTACCAAAGCTTACCAGTCTTGTCTGGGTTATCTTCGGCTACTCATTCCTAACTGTCTATTTCGGCTCACTCCTCGGCCTCCCAGAATGGATGGATAGACTCTCGCCGTTCGGCTACCACCCAGACCTCGAAGCTTCTGGTTTTGTCACTATGCCATTTATCGTCCTATCTACTACTGCCATCGCCCTCATTCTTATGGGCTTTCAGGCCTATCGCTCAAGGGATCTAGTGGGTTAATCTAAGTATGGTCATAGTTAAGAACCCCATGCTCGACCAAGTAACGAAAAGCTATTCGCCTGACGGCCTAACTAACACTCAGGCCAAGGATCGCCTCCAGACTTATGGTCCAAATGCCTTCGCCAAAGAAAAGCCACGCATCTACCGCATCTTCTTTCGTCAAATCTTAAACCCGCTCAGCTTCATTCTTATCGCCGCCGCGGGTCTAGCGTTTTACCTCCATGAGTACTCCGACACTATCGTCATTATGTCGATTGTCCTTATTAATGCTTTACTCAGTTTCATCCAAGAGTTCCGTTCCGAAAAGGCCGTCGAGAAGCTATCTGAACTCATCGAGCGCAAGATCCTTGTTGTTCGTAGTGGTAAACGTGTGATGATTGATGTCGCTGGACTGGTCCCAGGCGACGTAGTGGTACTGAAAGGTGGCGATGTTGTGCCAGCTGACATCAAAGTCATGGAGGTCAACAACCTCTCTGTCAACGAATCTCAACTCACTGGTGAATCAGTGCCTATCAGTAAGGCCGTTAACGGCAAGCATCAATACGATAGCATCTTGTTTACCGGCAGCGTCATCGATCGAGGGACTTGCCAGGGGGTGGTTTATGCCACAGGCAATCGCACCGAACTTGGCAAGATCGCCCTCTTATCTAAAGACACTAAAAAAGTCACACCATATCAGCGCTCACTATCCGAGTTTAGTTTTGCTATGTTGCGCATTATTGGTGCTACTATTGTCTTGATGATGGTGGCGAAAACTCTAGTTACTAGCGGGCACAATAATGTCGCCGACATGATCCTCTTCACTATCGCTCTCTCTATGACTGTCGTCCCCGAGGCTCTACCAATGATAACCACCATCAGTCTATCTAACGGCGCCATGCGTCTTGCTAAGCATAAAGTCGTCGTCAAGCGCCTTTCTGCCATTGAGAACCTCGGCCGCGTCAACATTCTCTGTACCGATAAGACTGGTACTCTTACTCAAGATCACCTCACTGTCACCGACATCATAGCAGATGACCAACTGATGTTCCAGATGCTCTACATCGCATCGATTGAAGGTCTTAATGTTAAGCGTGGCCTGCGGCACCTTAGCGCCTTTGACCGCGCTTTTTATGAGCATGCGCCCGAGAAGATCCGTAAAAAGGTCGCCAACTGGGAGCTCGTTACTTCTTTGCCATTTGACCCCTCCGACCGCCGTCGCCGTGCCGTCGTTCGCGACCCTCGTAGTAAGAAGCATTACCTCATCGCCATTGGCGCTATCGAATCACTCATATCTATCTCTAAGGGTCGACACAACTATGACAAGATGATCAGTCAAGGCGCCTGTCATCAGAAGCGTCAACTAGCCCTCGCTTTCAAGGAGATCAGCTACCAGCCTGACCTCAATATCATTGATCAAGAAAAAGACCTGACTTTCGTCGGCTTTGCCAATATGGTCGACCCTCTTAAACCCACGTCTAAGGCTGCTATCTCGCTCGCTAAAGAGCTTGGCGTCGAAGTTAAGATTCTCACTGGCGACAGCGCCGCCGAAGCCGCCAATGTCGGCCGCGAAGTTGGTCTTCTTAGCGAAAGCTGCAAGGTCTATACGGGTGACGAACTCGAAGCCATGACTATCCCCGAGTTCGACAAAGTCGTCAGGGAGTCAGCCGTCTTCGCCCGCGTCAACCCTCAGCAGAAATATAATATCATTCAGCAGCTTAAGATCAATAATGTCGTCGGCTACCAGGGTGATGGTATCAATGACGCACCCAGCCTTAAACTGGCAGATGCCTCCATTGCAGTCAACAGTGCATCTGACGTTGCCAAATACAGCGCCGACATCATCTTGCTCGAGAACGACCTCGGTGTCGTAATTAAGGGTATTCAGTACGGCCGCAGCATATTCGTCAATATTAACAAGTATCTCAAGCACGCTATGATTGGTAATATTGGTAACTTCTTCTCACTTGCTTTCTTCTACGTCGCTTTTTCCGCCGACCTGCCCATGCTGCCCATACAGCTGCTCATCGGTAACCTCATCCAGGACATGCCACTAATGGCCATCTTCTCCGACAGAGTAGATGACAATGAGGTCGACAAGCCGCTAGTTGCGAGCCATATCAAGAGCCTGATGCGTACCTCGCTTGTACTCGGAGCTTTTGTCACTGCTTTTTATCTCGTCTTCTTCCTCTTGGCTGGCACCGCCGCCACCCCACACTCGCGCACTGTTCTCTTCATCTTCTTTAATCTCACTCAGCTCCTCGTCGTACTCTCAGTTCGGCGTCGTGGCTTCGCCTGGCGTGGCGCTAAGCCATCGAAGCTACTTCTTATCTCGACTATCATTTTCGCCGTCGGTTCAATCGCTATCACCCATATTCCAGCTCTCTATAGTGTGATGGGCTTCGAGCCACTCTCGATCTTCTCAATCCTCGGCCTCATTGCTATCGCTCTACTATTCTTCTTCGCGCTAGACTTCGTCAAGGTCACCTGGTATAGATGGTATGATAAGCGCCGTGCCAATGCCACCACCACACCCCATCTTCGCCACTAATATCAACAGTAGAGTCTGATATATCGGACAGATTGACTAGAGGTAGCGTTTTTGCTAGAATCATAAGTGGAAGCGTGGCCGAGTGGTTGAAGGCGCACGACTCGAAATCGTGTAAGGGGTAACTCTTCGGAGGTTCGAATCCTCTCGCTTCCGCCAAGCATAATTTAAGAGGTAAAATGATATTAGTTAGCGCCTGTCTAGCAGGCTTCAACTGTAGGTTCGACGGCAGTAGTAAGCCTAATGATAAAATTATTCAATTAATCAAGGACGGCAAGGCTATCCCAGTTTGCCCCGAGCAGCTAGCGGGCCTCGCTACTCCACGCAAAGCGACAGAGCAGAGAAGTGATGGTCGGATTCTCTCCGAAGACAGCGAAGACTTCACCGCCGAATTCCAGAAGGGCGCTGAAGAAGTCCTCGCTATCTGTAAACAATTCGGCTGCACTAAGGCCATTCTCAAGTCTAAGAGTCCTTCCTGTGGCTCAGGTCAGGTTTTTGATGGCAGCTTTACCAGTACGCTGACCGATGGTTATGGTGTCACCGCTAAACTGCTAAAAGAAAACGGCATAGAAGTCATCTCCGAATCTGACCTACTAATCTAGTTTGGGCTAACTGCTCGTATCTCTTCTAGTCGGTTATTAAAGAAGCGAGTTCGGCTAGCTGTATTGATTGAGAAGAAGTTCGAGCCTTGAGTCCAGGAGTTCGCACCATCGGTCGATAATGTTTCTTTTGCCCCTGTAATTGCATTATAAACTAGCACCGTGTCATTCCTGTTATCAAATGCCGCAAAGAACGTCGAGCCCGCTACGGTTTGTATTGAGCTCTGAGCTGTCATTAAGGTCCGACCTCTTCGCATATCATATAGTGTATATTCCTGACCGTTCTTCAGTATCACCAGCTCTTGCCCAACTCTTCGTCTTAAGAATGTAAACAGGGCTGCATCCAGCATAATCACGTCATCAAACTCGCAGGGCAGTATCGCTAGATCACCTAGGTCATTCACCCCAGACAGATTACCACAGCTCGACCGTGTGATACCAGTGGTTAGATCACTGATCGTCAGTGGTCGTCGCGCGCTAGTTTGATGGAAGGTGTCCTCGCGCTGACGATAAAAAGCAAAACGACCGTTGCGCCCACGATCCGCCCAGGTCTCGCCAAAGTCAGTTAAGAAGAATCGGTTACGCGGGTCATGCAGCGAGAAGCTCACGCCATCCTCAGCTTCTACTGTGATCCGATTTCGCTCTATATATCTATAGAAGGTCGCAGTTCGCCCGCCATCCTCGACGCTTATGACACGAAATATATTATTATCACGTACTTCCACCTCTGTCGTCTCGCCATACTCGACAATCACCCGTCCGTTATTTGAGTTAATAATCACGCTGGTGCCATTATCCTTTGTCACGAGAGCATAAGCGATACGCAGCTCACGCACCACTGTTGACACTTCAATCTCACAAGAGGTTCTGCCGCAGTCAAAGATCTTCCGACCATTGGCATTCATGATACCGAAGCTATCACCGCCCTCAGCAAAAGGGAATAGCCCGCGCGACCCGCGCCGCACATCTTGACGATTATGTGAGACTCGCCGTAAATTATGATTATAGAGCGTCCCGCCGGCTAGCCAGGTCCGAGTCACCTCATCGTAAACTACTGTTTCTCGTAGCACGTCTATCTGGATTTCACCTCGTCGGTTAATGATCTGGTCCCGATCGCCAGACCCTACTAGTGCGTATCGCCCATTGAACGCCTTAGCTCGGTCGAAGCGCGGCTGGATTGCAACTCGACCACGCGTGTCCATGAAGCCCCACAACCCACCCTCACGAAAAGGCACTAGTTGATTTTGGTCAAAACGCTGATTGACATTTACTCCCAGCACCACGATCTGAAATGGCCGAATTACACCTAACACTACTATCGCCGAGACTAGTAGCGCCGCGCTAGTACTCACTACCGCATAGAACACCCTTTTCTCCGACAACTTCTCCAGTAGACGCGCCCAAAAAGCCTTAACCTTACCCCAAAACTTCTTCATGTTACCAGTATACACCACTCATTTGTCTCGCGCAAACTTGCATAATTCACAACAAAGCTTAATTAGTATTGACTTAAAACCATTAGTATGATATAATAAACGTAAGCACAGGGGAGTGGAGTGCGATCAGTAATTAAACAAATTAATTGGTGGGAGAAAGAGATGAGATGGCAGGAAACAAAGTTGGCGGCGCTAAGGCCGCAGCAACCAACAAGTCCAAGCACGGCGCAGATTTCTACGCTCGCATCGGTGCTATGGGCGGCAAAAAAGGCCGCACTGGTGGCTTTGCCGCAAACCGTGAGCTAGCTCGCGTTGCTGGTGCCAAAGGTGGCGCAATCAGCCGCCGTGGTCCAGCAAAAAAGAAGTAAGCTAATCACAGTTTACGCAAACATATCCGCCGCTCTTTGTCTGTAAGCGACATTGTTTACAGATAGGGCAGGCGGATTTTTTGTGCAGCCACTCCCTGTAGGTATCAAGCATATCTTGCATCAGCTCTTCGTCGAACTCAATATCATAGCGTGGCGCGAGTTCCGCCCTGACCTTCTCCCAGGCCTCTACCTCGCATTTTAGTCGTTTGAGGTCATAAGTATCATCTTCATGCCCTAAAAGCGCGTGTGCGACCTCGTGTAGTGCCAGGAGTGCATATTTCGCATCGACTCCACCCTCTACACCACTTCCAGGATTGTCTCCCGCAGAAATCCTACCCAATGTCACAGTTCGCGTTCTTGGTCGCCAGCGGAACTCCTTACCTTCGCGAAACTTAAACTCAGGAAAATCTGCTTTCAACCTCTCAATCATATGTATACTATATACGAAATGCCAGCTGCGCCCAAGCCAGCCGCTAAACGACTCCCGAAGGACTAACGGAGCCGACGTGGCGAGTTCGAGACGGTGCCCTCCTGTAACGACAGGGTGGGCAAACGTCGTGCCTGAGGACAGGATTTAGCGGCTGGCTATAGTTGGGGTTGCTTTTTTATATCTCATCTGATATATTACTTAGAGAAATGAAAGGAGTTTTGGGTAGGTCTTTGGCCTTCTCAAGAAAATAAGTAGTGGCAGCAAAATTGACAATGGACGAATTGCTAGCGGGGCAGGATTTCAAGGCTTTCGCAGAGGGCGAGCTAGTAGATGGCAAGGTGCTCTCGGTTAAAAAGTCGGAGATCTTGGTAGATCTAGGCGCGCATGGCGTCGGCATCATCCCTAGGAACGAAGTAGCGTTCTCGCGCAATCTACAGGTTGGCGAGGCAGTCCAAGCCAGCATTCTCGGCGAAGAAACTGAGAATGGTTATCAGTTAATCTCATTCCGTAAAGCAGCGAAGGATCGCGGCTGGGACGAACTTCTCGCGACTAAAAACTCTGGTGAAGCTATCGAGGTCACTCCATTTGACGCCAATCGTGGCGGTCTCCTCATCGAATACAGAGGGGTTCGTGGCTTTATGCCAGTCTCTCAGCTTGCCATTGAGCATTATCCTCGCTCTACATCTGGCGACCGTAGTGAGATTATCCAGAAACTATCAACCCTTATCGGTAAGCCGCTAACTGTCAAGGTTATCGACGCTGACAAGAAAAACAACAAGCTCATCTTCTCCGAGCGCGACACAGCGAAGACTCTTAGCGCAGAGAAGCTAGAGGGCATCACTGTTGGCTCAGAGGTAGACGGTGTTGTTACAGGTGTAGTTGACTTTGGCGCCTTCGTTAATGTCGATGGTATCGAGGGTCTAGTTCATATTTCAGAAGTCTCATGGGAGCGTGTTCTTGATGTTAATAAGTACCTCAAGATCGGCGACAAGGTTCGCGCTAAGGTTATCTCAGTCGATAACGGCCGACTTAGCCTAAGCATCAAACAGACCCTACCAGACCCATGGCTATCAGAGACCGCTCACCTCAAGAAGGGCGACGAAGTCGAAGGCACAATTACCCGAATCACTCCATTTGGCGCCTTTGTCCAGATCACCCCATCAGTCGAAGCCTTGGTCCATATCACAGAGATGGGCACTAGCCGCAACGACGCCCCAGAGGATGTATTTGCCCTCGGCGACAAGAAAAAGTTCACCGTCATCGACATTGATCTTTCATCACGCAAGATCGCACTGTCACTCAAGAAATAACGTAAATTAAGCTTTAAGAGAAAGGAGCGCTGTAATGAAAAAGGTGGTATCAATTGCTGGCTCCATCACAGTCGATGAGTTGGCTGATGCGCTAGGTATTCCAGTAGTTAAACTCATCGGCGAACTCTTCAAAAACGGTATCGTCGCCACTATCAACCAAAAGTTGGACTACGACACCGCAGAGCTCATACTTGGTGAGCTCAAACTCGAAGAAGAAGTCGAGCTCGAGCGTCGCAAGGTTGACCTCCCAGCGAGGGAAGAGCAGAAGCTCAGCGCCGATGCTGTCCAGCGCCCGCCAATTGTCGCGATCATGGGGCATGTCGACCACGGTAAGACAACCCTCCTCGACACTTTGCTCGGTAAGAAAACTGCTGCAGGCGAGGCGGGTGGCATCACTCAGCATATCTCAGCCTACCAGCTCGAGCATAAGAAGCGCACCATTACCTTCCTAGACACCCCAGGTCATTCGGCTTTTGCCGCACTTCGTCAGCACTCAGCTAGCCTCACCGACATTGTTGTCCTGGTGGTTGCAGCCGACGATGGCGTCAAGCCGCAAACCGTTGAGGCTATCGAGTTTGCCAAAAGCTCAAACGCAAAAATTATCGTTGCTATTAACAAAATTGACAAGCCTGGTGCCGATGTCAATCGCGTCATGGCTGAACTCGCTACCGACTACAATATGAACCCCGAAGAATGGGGCGGTGACACCATTATGGTGCCTGTCTCCGCTAAGGAGGACAAAAACCTCGATAAGCTACTAGAGATGATATTCTTACTAGCTGACGTCGAGGATCTCCGCGCTGACGAGAACATCCCAGCTTGCGGCCTCGTTATCGAGTCTCATATGGAAGTCGGTCGCGGCCCAATCGCCACCCTTCTAGTCACTGGCGGCGTTCTTAAGACTGGCGATTTTCTCGTTGCAGCTGGAGCTCGCGGCAAAGTCCGCACCATGCTCGACTGGCAAGGCAGGCCAAGAGGCAAGGCCACCCCAGCTACCCCGGTTACTGTCGTTGGCTTCAAGGATCTCCCGAACTTCGGCGACTACTTTGCTCAGGCTGATAGCGAGCGTGATGCTCGTCGCACCGCTGAGGGGAACCTTACTCGCGCCCAGGAGAACAGTATGAATACTAATGTCACCAACCTCGACCTTCTCCGCAAGATGACCGCTATCGACAACTCCGCTGAACTCAATGTCGTGGTCAAAGCTGATGTTGGTGGCTCCGCTACCTCTGTCGTTGACAGCCTCCGCCTAATTGACACCAAGGGCCTCATTCGACTTAACATTATCGCAACTGGCGTCGGCAATATCACCGAGAATGACCTAGCTCTTGCTCGTGGCGCTAATACTGTCCTCTACGGCTTTAATGTTGACATCAGCCCGAGCCTCAAGAAGCTCGCCGAGCGTGACGGCACCCCTGTACGTACTTTCCGTATTATTTATGAGCTCCTAGACGACGCCAAGAGCGAGATGGAAAAACTCCTAGCTCCAGAAGTTATAGAGACTGTTGCAGGTAGCCTCAGCGTCAAAGGCATCTTCCGTGACACTAAGAGCGAGATTATCGCTGGTGGCGAAATCACCGAGGGTCAGATCTCCGCTAATCTCATCGCAAAAGTCATCCGCGACAAGACCGAGATCGGAGAACTTACCGTCCTCAAAGTCCAGAAGGAAAAGAACACGGTCGATAAAGCCGTAGCAGGGGAGATGTGTGGTCTCAGTCTCAAGAAGGACGGCAAGATCACCATGCAGATTGGCGACAAGCTCGAGTTCATCTCTCGCGAGATCAAAGCCCGCAAGCTTTAGTCTCTAGCTATCTCTAATATCCCTTATTACCAACTCTGTCTTTATGAATATTGGTGAATTTCCTGGCGCGCACTATTTCGATGAACTGCTCTATGTTCGTGATTTCAACATCGGTCAGGATCGCGCCTAAGCCCAAGTCCGCTGGCTCATGATAGTCCGAAGTCGCCAACCCAATGAGGTTATGCTCTCGCGCGTACCGCTCCGCCTCTTCGTTTGCCTCAGGCTCCGTCCCGCCATTCCAGGTTTCAATCGGCCAGCCCAGCTCTGGTGGCACTAGCTGCATAGCCAGCCGGAAGGGGTGGGCTTGAATCGCCAGCCAGCCATTTTTATTCACCACATCGACTAATTCACGCAAGTTCAGGCAGTGTAGGTTCGGGTTCTCTCGCATAAATGCCTCATTTATGCCATATATTAGATAATCGCTCTGCGTCGTCACGAGAGTTAGTTCTGTACCTAGCAATACATTCAATCCGATTTTCTCTCCAGCTGCCAACGCCTTCTTAAACCCACCCACCAGATAATCCATCTTCTCGTCCCAGCTGCCGTCAATCTTTCCTAGATTATCTGCTGAATAATGATCGGTTACAATTATTGTGCTGTACCCAGCATCTTTATGCAGTCGCACCAGTTCATCTGGGTCAGAGAATCCTCGATCGCCATGCATCTTGGTGTGGAGGTGGATCTCAGTTTTATATTGCATATGCTTAATTATACATCATTGATACCTTTCCGCCCACTGGGCACTCTTGCAATCTCATCTCGCTTACGCTATAATGATTCCAAACAGGCAAGCAGGAGACAAAATGGTGGAGTTTGACGAGCAATTCTTGGAAGAAAACGGACTAGGCGCCCTACCGCACAAGGCAGAATTCTTAGCCCACCTCAGCGAAGAGCACGAGACTCGAGTCGGCGAAGCTATCGCCGAGGGTCTACCACAGGAGGTTGTTGACGAGTTTGATGGCATCGTCGAGGGTAATGTCGAGATCATTAACGCCTTCCTTGCTAAGAACAACTACCAAGCTGACCCCCTCTACGCTGAGATGTCTACCAAGATGAACCTCGCCTTGGAGTCGCCAGAGCTTAACGACGAATACGCCTCTGTTAAGTGGCTGTTTGTCAATCGCCCAGACTACGCCGAAGTCATCAATAAAGTCACCGAAACCATCAAACAAGAAGTTCTCGCCACCAAAGACCAGCTGCTAGCTAACGCCAACGTCGCTCCGTAAAGACGGCCCCTCTTGCGCTCAGCAAGCCTGCCTACTGTCCTCGCAGGTAATCCGTCACAGTCATACGCCTTTTCCCCTCGGGAGTAATCTCGGTAGGGGAATAGTATTTCCCATCTGCTGTCGCGATATCCAGCTCCGTTTCACGCTTATCTGTAATCTCCCCAGCGTGTACCTGAAATCTTTTCCCGTCGTACATCATAAATGCCCGCGGGCTCACGTCAAACGCCCGCACCTTTCGCTCCAAAGTCTCTGCGGTCTGGCTGTTATCCAGCTCCGCTTCCGCCTTTTCAAAGCGCGGCGTAAAGGTCGCTTTTGAATGGTCTTGCTGAAGTAGCGCAACTTCAAAACCCCTGTTATTTAGCGACCGTAGCAACTTCGCGACCATCTCCCAGCCTACATTTGCCGCCTTTTCATAAAGCGAGCTGCTAGTTTCACCTGGCTCTAGCGAGATCTTCTCGACTGCCAGGATGTCACCCGCATCCATCTCCGCCACCAACTCAATGATCGACACACCCGTCTCTTTATCGCCGTTTAGTATAGCACTCTCAACCGGGCTGCTACCTCGATATTTTGGCAGCAGGGAAGGGTGGATATTAATAATAGGATACGGCTTAAACCAATCCAGCGCCGACTGTGGGATAATCTTCCCGTAGCTAACCAGTACTCCCAGTGGCTTCTGCCCCTGATACCACTCCTCATCTTCAAGCGATTGCAGTATAGGCAAAATCTCCCGTCCCTTTAGCGGCTGATAAACGGGAATATTATATTTCTCGCCCAACACCTTCGCAATAGGCGGTTTCTTCTTGCCGCCGCGCCCGTCTTTGTCTGGTGCCGCAAAAATCGCTTTCACATTATAGCCACCCTCAAGCAACTTCTCCAGCGGTAGAGCAGGGAAGCGATCCACTCCAAAGAAGATTATCGGTACATTCGGGATTTTAGCCCCAGAGGTCGTCATTGTCTTCCACTTCGCTATAGTCAATCGGCATCAGTTCTCCGTTCTTTTGGAGCCGCGCAAAGCTCTTTCTCTTGCCCTTAATCTTATCTAGGAATAGCACGCCATCCAGGTGATCAATCTCATGCAGTATAGTCCGAGCCAGATGACCCGATACCTTCACTCGCACTTCTTCGCCATCTAAAGTCACCGCCGAAACCTTTATTTGCTCGCGTCGCGCCACCTTGCCATAGAGGTCTGGTACCGATAGGCAACCCTCCCAATCCTCGAGCAATCGACCACTCTCACTCACCACTTTCGGATTAATCAGTGTTGTAAAAGTCTTGTCTGATTTGTCGTCCGAGCTATTTCGCACAATTATCATCCGTACGTTCTCGCCCACCTGCGGCGCGGCTAGAGCAGAGGAGATCTCGTGCGGATGGTCTTTCTCCCAATCCAGGCTTAGATCTATCATCTTTTGTGCTAGATCTTTGATTTCAGTAGTAATCTCGCCGATCTTTCGGCTCGGTTCTCTCAGACCCTCAGCAGGAGTGGATAATATTTTCATGTAAGCATTATATCACATTAACCCCTGTAATGCCAGGCTTGAGGCAGTAAGGGCTGCCCCTATCTCAAGTTTGGTATTCTGGGGTTGATTTTACGAGGCTAGTGTGTTAAAATGTCTCTATGAGCATTAAAGTTGAACGAAAAGACCCGAAAGAAGCTAGCGAGAACATCCTTCGCCGCTTCAACCGTAAGGTATTGCAGAATGGCCTCCTTAGCGAAGCAAAGGCTCAGATGCGCCACACCCGCCCCGAGAGTCGTCGTAAGCGCCGCACACGCGCTATCTTGCGTGATATGCGCCGAGCTGAAAAGACCCGCCGCATAAAGATGGGCTTATCGAAGTAAAATGCATCTAATCGAGTTTGTGGGCAACGTCGGTAGCGGCAAAAGCACACAAGCTCGATTTCTGGCTGAAACTCTAAACACTCCTACATCACCCTGGCGACACATATCGTCAGGGGAGATTCTTCGCCAGCTTGCCGATCAAACTGCCAGCACTGACGATGACGAAGCTCTCAAGCGCGGCGAGATGACCCCAGATGAAGTCGTCATGCCTCTGATGTTTGCCGAGCTCCAGACTACTAAAGACAGCGACGAGAGCCTCGTCCTTGACGGTTTTCCACGCACCCTCCTCCAGTATCAGGAGTTCAAGGCAGCTGGCTGGGCTCTCGTCGCCGTAATCGAACTACTAGTCCATCCCGATGAGTCGAAACGCCGCCAACTCGGCCGTGGTCGCCCTGGCGACACTGAAGACAACTGGCAGATCCGCAATCAATTCTATCAGACCGAAACCCAAGCCATGCTCGCCTCTATGGTCGCCGATGGCGTTACCCATATCAAGGTCGACGGCAACCTTACACCCGAAGAGACCAGGGGAGCTGTCCTCCGTGCCTGGGAAGAAAGCCAGAGATGAGCACTCATGTCTTGGTCGAGAAGATGCAGGCCCAGCGCGAGGGCGGCAAGATTCTTGCCACAATTCTGAAAGAAATCGAAGCCCGTACAGTCGCTGGTGTCACTGGCCTCGAGCTCGACGAGTACGCCCGCGAACTTTGTGTCAAGCATAGCGTCGAAGCTGTCTACCTTAAGGAAGCCAAAGATTTTGGCTACGCCATTTGTATCTCCAAAAACGACGTCCTAATTCACGGCGTACCCGACTCAGAGCCGTTTCAGGACGGTGACAAAGTCAGTTTTGACATGACCATTCGGCACAAAGGTTGGTGCGTAGACAGCGCCTTTACAATTTTAGTTGGTGGCAAAGGCTCAGCCGCAACAAAACATTTACTCAGGGCTACCAGGGGTGCTTTTTATGCCGGGATCGAAGGAATCCGGGCTGGATCGTCTGTCGGTCAGATCGGATACCAAGTTGAACAATATTTGTGTTCAGCTAAGTTAGGTATCATTAAAGATTTTATCGGCCATGGAATCGGCCGCACTATGCATGAAGCGCCCGAAGTCCCAAATTTCGGTCATGCCAAAAGTGGCGCCATTCTCAAGGTGGGTCAGACCATCTGTATTGAGCCGATGACCTCGCTCGGCGGCGTCGCAACCAAGATCGATCCTGTAGACGGCTGGTCAGTTCATCTCGTTGACGGCAGCCTCGGCGCCCACTACGAGCATACCGTCCTCATTCTCGAGGACGGCACAGAAGTCCTCACCGCCTGGTAGGTCTGGGGCTACAATTAGCTAGCTGGCAGCGCTTGCTTGTTGCGTAGAAGTTGTGTATAATTTAGTTATGGAAGCGGTAAGAATTGGCATCGGTATTGATATTGGTACAGAGAACATAAAGGCAGTTGTCTTAGCGCAAAAGGGGTCAGAGATCCCGGCTGTCCTCAGAGTCAAAGAGGTCCCATCCGCTGGCGTCCGTTATGGCGAAGTTGTCGATCTCGAGCGCCCAGCAGCCATTCTTCGCGAGCTCCTAACTGACCTCCATGGTGTTTTGCAGTTCGAGACCAATCACGCTACAGTCAACATTGGTGGCGTTAATCTTCTGACCACACATACCGACGGCGTCATTGCTCTAGAGGATAGCAACCGCCCGATTAACGGCAAAGACCTTGAGCGCCTCATTCAGGACGCCGAGAAAGGTCGCGTCCCAAGCAATCGCAGTATTATCGATCTCATACCCCACGGTTACACCCTGGACGGTCAAAGTGGCATCAAAGACCCAGTCGGCATGAGCGGCCAGCGACTCGAGATGCGCGCTAGCGTCATTTCTACTCTCAACCCTAGCTTCATCAACCTCCGTAAGACTGTCGAACTAGCTGGCATCCATGAATGTGGCCTCGTACCTGTCGCCGCCGCAGGCGCCCGCGCGGTCCTCTCTAGCCGCCAGATGGAAAACGGAGTCGCTCTAGTTGATATCGGCTCCAGCACCACGTCTGTAGCAATATTTGAAGATGGCGAACTCCAGCATGTCAGCGTTGTCGGCATCAATCATTCTGGCGAACGCAAGTCAGTCGGCAGCAACAACATCACCAAGGACCTCGCTACCGTTCTTCAGATTACCCCAGAGATTGCCGACGAGGTTAAGCGTAACCACATCAACGCCCTCGGCTCTCCTAGCGGCGGGGAGATCACCCTTACTAAGGGGCGCGAGAGCTACAAGTTCGATCGCGAGGAGGTCGATGAGATTGTTGGCGCTCGCCTCAAGGCTATCCTGAAGTCCGTTCACGAAGAGATCGCCCGCGCTGGCTACTCCCAGAAGCTCCCAGAGGGCGTTGTTCTTATTGGTGGTGGCGCAAAGATAAAAGATTTATCCAGCCTCGCGAGCAAGGAGCTCGTCATGGCAACTCGTGTCGGCGAAATCAAAAATATCGGCAATGCCTTCCGCGAAGTCTTCCGCCTCGAGTACGCTGCTGCTGTCGGCCTCGCTCTCCAAGACCTCGAAAACTCCAGCCTCAGTGGCGTCTCATCTAAAGCTAAGAAACAGTCATCGCCAAATGGCAAGGGCTTCCTCTCAAAACTCTTTGATAAGATTAAATTCTAGCCTATCCACTCTCCGTACAAAATCTGTAAAAACCCTTGCAAGGTCGTCTAGTATGTGTATAATATAATTAAGTATCAGGAGGAGAGGATAGCACAATGCCAGAAGTCAAACCAAGTGAAATTGTAAAATTCGCAAATATTAAGGTGGTTGGTGTTGGTGGGGCAGGCGGTTCAGCAGTGAATCGCATGAAAGAACTGGGCGTACGTAACGTCGAGTTCGTCGCAATGAATACAGACGCCCAGGCGTTACATCACTCCAAGGCAGACACGACAGTCCATCTCGGTCAGAAGCTCACTGGCGGTCTCGGCGCTGGCGCCAAGCCAGAAATTGGCTCTGCGGCAGCGGAGGAGTCCATCGATGACATCAAGTCTACCCTCGAGGGTGCCGACATGGTTTTCGTTACCATCGGCGCTGGTGGTGGTACTGGGTCAGGCGCTGGTCCAGTTATCGCTCGCGAAGCTCGCAATCTCGGTATCCTTACAGTCGGTGTCGCTACTCGACCATTTACTTTTGAGGGTGCTAAGCGCAAGAATAACGCCGAAGATTCAATAGCTCGCATGCGCGAGGAGGTCGATACACTCATTACTATTCCAAATGACCGCCTCCTACAGACTATTGACCCACGCACTCCACTTCTCGAAACCTTCAAGCTGGCCGACGATGTGCTCCGTCAGGGTGTTCAGGGTATTTCTGAGCTTATCACCGACCATGGCGACATCAACCTCGACTTTGCCGACGTCCAGTCTGTAATGAAGAATGCCGGCTCTGCACTTATGGGTATAGGTCGTTCTAGCGGTGAGGGGCGTGCGACTAAGGCTGCTCAGGCCGCTATCGAATCGCCACTCATTGAGGTTTCGATTGATGGCGCTAAGGGTGTCCTATTTAATGTAGCGGGTGCTGATGTAAGCATGAATGAGGTTCAGGAAGCTGCCGAAGTCATAACGAACTCCGTTTCTCCTGACGCCAACATCTTCTTTGGCGCAGCAACTCGTCCAGAGTTGGGCGACGAGATTATGATCACTGTTGTTGCAACTGGCTTCGGCCCAGACTATCATTCTAACCGCGATAAGCTCGCTCTCTCGGACTCGCCAGCTCCAGCTGTCGCCAAGGCCGCTCCGCGTGCTGCCGCATCTACTACTCCAGCATCTCCAGAGACCGAGCCAGAGGATATGTGGAGCAAGATCACTGGCCCAGTTGAGGGCATCACCCCCCCAGCGCCTAAGCCAACTCCAGTCGAGGACTTCATTACTTCCGCGACTCCAGCTCAAAAAGTATGGGACGAAGACGAGGATGACGACCCAGATGTCCCTGAAATCTTGAAAAAGCGCATGCGTGAGCGCCGCAAACAGGGTAGCTAAATGGATAAGCCTCGTGGGCTTGCTAGACCTAAGGATCTGTTGCAGATTAGTAACAGTCGGGTCCTAGAGTCGCGCGAGAGCAATGACGGCACGACAATCCGTCGTCGTCGCGAGACTACTGACGGTCGTCGCTTTACTACCTATGAACGCGTTGAGCGACCAAACATTGTTGTTGTTAAGCGTAGTGGTCAGCGCGAGTTCTTCGACCATACCAAGCTTCAGAATGCCATCCATCGCAGTGTCGGCAAGTTTCTGAATGGCGAGTTGGCTGTTGAAGACTTGGTTAACAGAGTAGAATCCGCTGTCTACACCACTAATGCCGATGAAATCACCAGTCGTGAGATTGGCGAGCAGGTCCTCGCCGCCCTCGCCGAAATCAACGACGTCGCCTATGTTCGCTTTGCTAGCGTCTTCTATGAATTCAAAACTCTCAGCGAATTTGAGCGCATCCTTGCCACACGTATTCGCGCCCGCGCAGGGGACAAGAAGGAAAAGAAATGAAATACCTCGTATTCTATCGAAAGCAGAGAGACTACACTCAGGCCACCGAGGATCTCCTCGAAGATCTTAGGCGTCAATATCATAAGGAATTCGAGTATGTCGACCCAGACACTCCAGCTGGTGTTGAGACTACTCATGCCTATGACATTATGAACCATCCTACCTTCCTTGTCGTCATGCAAGATGGTCGTGAAATCTCCCGCCACACTGGCCTCCCGCTACCGACCGTTGCCGACCTCGCCGCTATGTTCGTCCACATCTGACGACCACAGATTATATGATATAATAAGTAGTATTATGAGCGAGAGATTTGAGAAGCGGCGACCCGCCGCTGAGTACGAGCAGTTTTGGGTGCAAGAATGGAAGAAAAACAAAACCTTCGAGCAATCCATCATTAATCGCAACGAGAAAGACGACTATGTCTTCTATGACGGTCCGCCATTCATCACTGGCTCACCTCATCACGGTACTCTGTTAAGTAGTATAGTTAAAGACGCCGTGCCACGCTTCTGGACCATGAAGGGTCGTCGCATCGAGCGTCGTTGGGGTTGGGACTGCCATGGCCTACCAGCTGAGAACTTCGTCGAGAAGCAGCTAGATATCGAGGATCGTCGCCAAATTGGCGCCGAAACTCCAATCGAAAAGGACGGTAAAAAGCTCCCACCGATCAGCCTCGAGACCTACATCACCAAAGCCCGCGAGTCCATGATCGCAAACTCCGAAAGCTGGGAGAATACTGTCGACCGCATCGGTCGCTGGGTCGATTTCAAAAACTCCTACAAGACCATGGATAAAGAATTCATGGAGTCTGTCTGGTGGGCTTTTAAAGAACTCTACGAGCAGGGTAAGATATACGAGGGCCAAAAGGTTCTAATGTATGATACCAAGTTCGCAACGCCCGTCTCGAAGAACGAAGTCACCATGGACAACGATGCTTACCAAACCGTCACCGACCCATCCGTCTATGTTAAGTTTAAGTTAACAGATAGAAAAAACACCTACATGCTCGCCTGGACCACCACACCATGGACTCTTCCAGCCAACACTGCGCTTGCCGTCAATCCCTATCTAGAATACGGCGAATACAGGGTCGGAGACGACACATTCATCTTAGCAGTCAAGCTCGCTGAGAAGGTTCTAGGCGATAGTTACGCAAAGCCTACAAAGAAATATAAAGGCAAAGAGCTAGTTGGGTTGAGATATCAGCCATTGCGTGCTGGGTCCGAGGCAGTCAAGGTTGTCCCTGCCGAGGAGGCAGCGAACAAGGGCTGGCAAGTCCATTCGGCGGATTATGTAGAGGCAGAAGTTGGCACAGGCGTCATTCATCTTGCGCCTATATACGGCGAGATTGACTTCGAGTTCGCGAAGGAGAAGGATATACCGACACTATCAGTCCTAGACGACAACGGTTATTACGACAAGCCGACCACCGACTGGCTTCACACTATCGGCGTTCGCGACACTGACGAAGCTGGCATCGAAGTCTGGGCGGCCAATAAGTTCATCGCCAAATGCCTAGAAGAGCAGGGTATCGTCTGGAAGATCGACTACATCCGTCACGAATACCCATTCAATCCTCGGTCGAAGCAGCGCATCATGTACCGCGCCATCCCGTCATGGTTCTTTAATATCCAGGACAGCAAGGAAATACTCCTATCTCAGAACGAAAACATCAACTGGGTACCCGAGCATCTAAAGCACGGCCGCTTCGCTAAAAACATCGAAGCTGCCCCTGACTGGACCTTAAGCCGTAATCGCTTCTGGGCCACCCCTATGCCAGTCTGGAAGGGCGACAAAGGCACAGTCAAGGTCGTCGGTTCATACGAAGAACTCGAAGACCTCAGCGGCAAAACCCTCGAAGACTACCATCGCCCGTGGATCGACGATGTCACCTTCGAGATCGACGGTGAGAAGTTCGAACGCATCCCAGAGGTCCTCGACTGCTGGTTCGAGTCTGGCTCGATGCCATTTGCCCAGATGCATTACCCGTTCGAGAATAAGGAAAAGTTCGAACAGAACTACCCAGCCGACTTCATCGTCGAATATATCGGTCAGGTCCGCGCCTGGTTCTATTACGTCCACGTCATTAACACGGCATTATTCGGCAAAGAAGCCTTCAAGAACGTCATAACCACCGGAGTTGTAGCTGGCAACGACGGCCGCAAGATGAGTAAATCTCTCGGTAACTTCACCGACCCAGCTGTCATGATGGATACTTATTCTGCCGATGCGCTTCGTTTCCTCTTACTCTCTAGCCCACTCCTGTCTGGTGAAGATTTCTCCCTCCAAGACAAAGATGTCTCCGACGTCCAGCGCAAGCTCGCGATGATCTGGAATATGTATGACTTCTTCGCCCTCTACGCCAATGTCGATGACTGGAAGTTCGACGGTCAGCGCGCTAGCCTCAAGACCTTAAAGAGCTCGCTCGACATCTGGATTATCTCCCGCCTCCATCAGCTCAAGGTCCAGATCAACTCAAATATGGAAGTCTATAATATACCTGATGCCATGAGCGGCATCCTACCGTTCCTCGACGATGCTTCGAACTGGTTCGTTCGTCGTAGTCGCCGTCGCTTCTGGAGGTCAGAGGATGATGGTGATAAGAATGATGCGTATATTACATTATATACAGTACTCGAGCAGCTCGCCCTCATTCTTGCGCCATTCACGCCATTCCTCTCCGAGGAGCTATGGAGTAAGTTGGGCGGGGAGGGGAGTGCCCATCTCCAGGACTGGCCAGGTGGCTCAAGTATCGACCAGGGCGTGCTGGACAGCATGGCTACCGCCCGCGCTATTATCGAGCAGGGCTTATCGATCCGCGCTAATCGTCACGATGAGTTTGGGTTAGTCAAAATCCGCCAGCCGCTCGCCAGTCTCACGTATGGTGGCGAGAAGTTGGACGAATTCTACGAGCAAATTATTGCAGACGAAATGAATGTTAAAAATGTTATACACGTAGCGGGCGAAAATGTTTCAGTCGATAAGAAACTTACAGACGAGTTAAAAGCCGAGGGCGAAATGCGTGAGTTAATTCGATCTATTCAGGGCCTACGCAAGAAGTCTGGTCTCGAGGTAGACGACCGCATCAAGCTATCTATTACTGGTATTACCCTATCTGATGACCTTCTCGATACTCTCAAGAAGGAGACCTTGGTAGGGGAGTATACCGATAAGAACTACACTTATGACGAGCTAGTAAAGCTTGGTGACCTAAGCATTACCATTTCGCTCGAACGCGCTTAGTCCGCGTATAAGATTTGTATACTAAAAATATTGCTTACCAAGTATAGGCGATATTTTTGTATAACAATTTTAATCAAACCTATTGACTTTTAAGCATTAGTGTGATAGACTAAAACTAGTTAGCAAACAACTAACACAAAAACAACAAAACAAAAAGAAAGGAGCATAATGCCACGGACCAAGCAGGAAACCGCAACTGCCACAGAGTTCGAGTACATAGATGATTACAACTACGTAATCCCCTCATCAGAAGCTCGAAAAGCAGCGCAAAAGCGTGGCCAGCGTTTTGGCAGAGCAGCAGAGTATTTGACAATACATAAGCAGCCTCAACTGTCACAAAGGCAGCGTGCTAAGAAAATGCGTAACGTACTAAGCGGCATTTCCGACCAGGACGCCAAGCGTATCCTCAATAACCCTGAGGCAGCATAGCGACCTAGCTTTTTGACAAAACACAAAACTTAACAGAGAAAGGAATGACAATGTAAGATCTAAAACCTGGCTGTATAAATAATTTATACGCCACGAAAACCCCACCAAAATAGTGGGGTTTTTGCTTTGTATACAATTATTATACAAAATGTATTGACATAAGCTTTTTCCATGTTAGAATAGAGATATAAACCAAAATAGTTAAAAAGAGAAGAGCATAGCTATGAATGTGGATCAACTGAATAACATGAGTCAAGAGGCTCTTGAGGCTCGCATGCAGGACCTCTTGAATGCGCGAGGCAAACGCATCCGTAAGGATGTTCTTGCAGTAGGTGCTCTGGCTCTCGGCGGTGCAGCTGCAGTCACTCTTGGCGCTGTCGGTGCGATACGGGCGTTCTCTGGGGAAGGCGATGACTACGAGTCAGATGACATCTCATCTCCGTCTCTAGACGACAGCCCGGGCGACGTTCAGCCCATCAACACACCTCCAGTAGAATATACCACTCCTGACACCCCTGCCGAAGTCATCGTCGACACTCCTGATTCGTCTATCAACTGGGATGATATGACTCGCGACGATAAGGTGGACATGATTCTCAGTGGCGAATGGCTCGATGAGAACGGCGACGGCATTCATGATGCAGTCTACCAGCTTCGTCAGGCAGGCTATATTGGTAGCGACGCCGACAAAGAAGCCCTCAATACATTCATCATGCAAAAACAAGCTTTTGATGACCCAGGAGGCAGCACTATTGATCAGCTTACAGCTGCTCATCAGGGCATCAACAGCTCCGACGACCCAGTCGTCCGTGAGATCAAGGCGCAAATGACCAGGGATCTCTTTGAGGCGAACGGCGAAACACCACCTGCACGCCTAGACATTAATGGTGACGGTATTGATGACCTGTGGGGCGGATATGTTAGTCGCGAAGTCTTGCAGTATACAGGTAATGGCGGCTTCTTGCATGTAGATCGTGACGGTATCGCCTCTATCAATCAGAATATGATGAGTCGCTTCTCATTTGGTTCGTCCATCATAGGTAACCCAGATGGCTCTGATATTCTAGAACAAGACGTCGACTTTCTTAATACCGATGACGGCCGTGACCTTCTGATCAACAACTGGCTTCATGGTAATGGTTTTGAAAACGGCTATAATGGCACTTTCCTCCAGCCAGCTAATATGGCTTTCTTCGCTTCCAATGTCTTTTCTGGTGATCTCAGTCAGTGGTTCGAAGATGGTGCGACCAATAATATGGTCGGCTTCACCGAGTTGATCGAACGCCTCGACCCAGATGTGCGCGCTGATTTCAACATGGCGATGAAGGAATATCTCGAGGGTGCTAATATCACTGTTGAGTATTGGAGCGGTGATCGCGGCTACAGCTCAGCCTATTTAATGCCAGAGACAGACGCTAAGGGTGGCGACATTACCGGGGCCCGCCTTGTCCAACAGGAGCTGGTACGTGGCAGTAGCCAGCTAGTCATGCGCGTGGTTGGCCCAGATGGTCGTGAGCAACTATTCACTATGCGTTGTGGCGTCCAGCCGATGTTCTATGAAGATGAGTATATCCCTGTGGTTCCTCCACCAGAGATCATTGTGACTCCACCACCAATTGACACACTCCCACCAATTGACACCCTCCCTCCACCAGAGATCATTGTGACTCCACCACCAATTGACACACTCCCACCAATCGACACACTCCCACCAATCGACACACTCCCACCTTACATTCCTCCAGAGACGAAGCCACCAGTTATCACAGAACCCCCTATCGTCACCGAAGCTCCAACTAAGCCTCCTGAGGTGCCTACTCTCGCACCGAAAGATCCAGAGCTAGCCCCAACTATGCCGCCAACTATAACGACACCTCCAGACGAAGGCGGTAACCACGAAGTCGTAACTATCGCTCCAGACTACGACGCTCAGCAGGATGCTGATGACAACGAGATAGACATCGATGACGCAATAACCCCAGACGACATACCAGATGATCCAGATGATTTCGATGATTGGCTAAACGATTTATTAAATAACCCATAGGAAGGAAGGGTAAAATAAAATGACAAAACAAACAACAAAAACTAAAACCTGGAGGAGCGCCCTCGTTGAGCTGGGTCTCGCGATCTCAACCGTAGCAGTCGCTCTCCTTATCGGCACCACCGTCTCAGCCGATGGTCCGTCGTGGGGCCCACAGGACCGTCCGACCTTTACCATGCAGAATCCAGCGCCTCGCGCCGTCTGGAATTCCATCATTGATCAGACGATTTTGCCGCCTGTCGCTAACGGCGATGAGAGAAACTTCATCTGGGTTCGAGAATTTGGTGTCGGTGAATTCCAGAACACTCTCGCCATCCAGGGCGGGCGTCAGTATGAAGTTATGATGTACTTCCATAATAACGCTGCCGACAATCTTAACCGCGAAGACCCTCGTAACGCCATCATGTTCCGTGCTCGTACTCGTGTCATCCTTCCAGACACGCTCGAAGCTCAGGAAGTCGGCATCATTCGCGCCTATCTCATGGCTGACAACGCTGACACTGTTTGGGATGAAGTATGGATCATTTCGAACGAAGCGGTTGAGATCGCTTTCGTCCCAGGATCTGCTCGACTATTCAATAACTCCAATCGCATGCACGACGGCAGCGGGCGCGTCCTCCCAAGCTCGCTCTTTTCAGCATCTGGCACACTTATCGGCTGGCACGACCTAGATGGTGTCCTTCCTGGCTGTACCTACTATTCCGGCTGGATCCGCTTCGTCTTTAATACTGTAGCTATCGAAGAGTACAAGCCGATTCCACCACAGCCACCAGAAGAGCCAGGTGATGGGCCAGAAGAACTACCAGAGACTGGTCCAGTTGAGGTCGTTGGTGTTATGGTCGGCACCACTCTCCTAGTTATCGCCGTAGTCTACTATGTACGCAGTCGCCGCTCCATTGACCAGACTGTCTAATCCCTCATCTCACCCCAAGAGAATTGCAAGCTAATCCCTTGCAATTCTTTGCTGGTTGTGATAAAATATCCCTATGAGTAAAAAAGCAGTTGTAAAAGTCCTGGGCCACCAGTATCTCGTCTCTGAAGGCGAAGTTATTACCGTTGACCTATTACCAGAGGACACCAAGAAGCTTGACCTAGAGGCTCTCCTCGTTATTGACGGCGACAAGACCACCGTCGGTACACCAGTGGCTGCTAAGGTTGTAGCTGAGGTCGTCGAGCCAAAGGTTGCCGGCGAAAAGATCCGCGTCATCCGCTATAAGGCAAAGAAGCGCGTTCACAAAGAGATGGGCCACCGCCAGAAGTATTCTACTATCAAGATCACTAAAATCGCGTAGTAGCACGCCACCTGCATAGCAACCCCCATTAAATGGGGGTCTCTTGATACTGCACCCGAAAGCAAGACGGCAAGAGACCCGCCATATTGCTTTTGATTAGCCCGTCCTATATAATAGCACTATATATGGCAGAGGTAATCGCAATCACGAACCAGAAGGGTGGCGTCGGCAAGACAACCACCAGTATCAACCTCGCATTCTATCTCGCCAAAGCAGGGAAGAAGACCCTTATTCTCGATTTTGACCCCCAGGGCAATGCCACGAGCGGTCTTGGCATCGACAAGTCCGAACTCAAGAAGACTATGGTCGAAGTGTTTGCGGGATCAGTCCCGCTATCAAAGATCTTGGTCACCACCAAGTACGCAGACCTCGTCGTCGCGCCGACCATCCCACAACTCGCCAATACAGAAGTAAAATTACACAAAGCCAATAAAAAGTTTATTCAACTAAAGAACGTCATCCAGGAAGTCGAAGCAGATTTTGACTACATCATTATCGACTGTCCGCCATCTCTATCATTGCTGACCGTAAATGCTCTGGTAGCCGCCGACTATATTATCCTGCCAGTACAAACTGAGTTCTATGCCCTAGAGGGAGTCGGTCAGCTTCTAGAGACGATCACCCTATTAAAGAAAGCCATGAACCCCAACCTGAAGCTCCTTGGCGTCGTACCAACTATGGCAGACGAGCGCACCGCCCTTACCAAGCAAGTCATAATTGAAATCAAAAAGTACTTTAAGGACAAAGTATTTAATACTGTCATACCGCGCAACGTTCGTCTCGCCGAGGCTCCTAGCCATGGCGCACCAATTGGTGTCTATGATCGCTTCTCTAAGGGCGCCCGCGCCTACAAGCGACTAGGTGAAGAAGTTATCAATCGTACTACTAAAACAACCAAAAGGGGGGAGTAAATGGCAAAGAAGGGTCTAGGCAGAGGGTTTGAAAGTTTGATCCCAACTGAGATTGACGAAGACTGGGACGAAACCGCCGACGTGGCAGTTAAAGATAAAGGGGAGCTTAAAAACATCCAGCTCTCTAAGATCGACAGCGACCCCAACCAGCCTCGCCGCGACTTTGATCCTGAGTCTCTCCAGGCTCTCGCTCAGTCTATTTCTGAACATGGCGTTCTTCAGCCTATTGTCTTGAAGCCTGTTGGCGATCGCTACCAGGTCATCGCTGGAGAACGTCGCTTTCGTGCAAGTAAATTGGCTGGCCGCGACACTATACCAGCCCTTATCCGCGAAGTCACTGAGCAAAATCGCCTCGAACTCGCTCTAGTCGAGAACGTCCAGCGTGAAGATCTCGCTCCACTCGAGAAAGCCCGCGCCTACCGCAAGCTGAAAGATGAGTTCAATATGTCGCTCGAAGAAATAGGCAAGCGTGTCGATAGGTCCTTTGAAACTGTCAAGCAGACTATGCGCCTCCTTGACCTCCCAGCCGAGGCCCAAGACTTGATGACCAAGCATAAACTTACCGAGAGTCAGATGAAGCCGCTCATTGGTTTGTCAGACGAGATTATTATGAAAGTATTACCACGCATCATAGATGAGAAACTAACCGTTGCCGAAATACAGAAGATTGTCGCTGGTGCCCGCAAGAATAAGATTATTCAGATCTATGAGCGCGAGAAGCAGATCATGTCCAAGGCTCTCAATCTTCCGGTTAATGTCCGTACCACTGGCGCTAATAAGGGCACCGTCGCTATCCAGTTCAAAACCCAGGAACAACTTCAAGATATCATTAAAGCTATCACTGGCAAAGACTTCGAATAGACTCCCTGACTCAACTCTCGACTGACCGTATTTAGTCATGTATCGAAAGTCAACCGATATCCATTCTCGGTTGGCTTTCTTAACCCACCTTCTTTAAGTGATTTCTCTTTTTAGAAAAAACCGAAGACTAAAATGCACGCCAAGAGCTAAAAGGGAAGATTCTGACAGCCGCTGGACCAACGATCACGCCCAGCGGAATTGTCCCAAGCCCATTCCGTGAATCCCACGAATACATGCCCTCGCGATTATCGCCCGCGACAAAAATCTCACCCACTGGCACTACTACGTCCGCCTCGCCTGAAGTGTTTGATTTTGGTTCGCCACCAAAGTCATCATCTGGGTTAAAGCAGTGACCATTAGTCTTGCAGACCTCGATCCTGCCATCACCGACGATAACTCGCTCGCCCTCAAAGGCAATCACTCGCTTCACTACGTATTCGTCCTGAGCGCCAGCTCGGAACTGCGGATTACGGAATATAATTATCTGACCACGTTGCGGCACATAATGCTCGCCTACAAAATGAGCCATTGTTACTGGTAGTCGATTTACGATTAGCCGGTCGCCAGAGTTTAGTGTGTTCTCCATGCTCATACCGACTACATTATATGATCGAAACACGAACTGATTCAGTAAGAAAGTACCCACAACCACAGCCGCCACGAAACCTACCAGCGACAACGCATCCTTTAGCATGGGGTGCCGACGCCAAAAACCTGCCCGATGTTCCATTGCCCTATTATATATCACGCTTAGGTCTTTTGCAATGCTTGTGTTAAAATATGGGCATGAGTAAGGAACGAATCTTGGTGGGGATCGCGTCATATCGTGACCCCGAACTCCTAAAGACCATCCAGGATTGCCTTGCCAAAGCTAAGCACCCTGATCGCGTCAACTTCGCCGTCATCAATCAATACGACGACTCTACTCGTTTTATGTTACATTACTTTAATAACGAACGCCTCAAACTCATCAATATACACCATCTACAATCACATGGTGTCGGCTATGCCAGACGCCTAATGACCGACTTGTGGGGTGGAGAAGATTTCGTCCTCCAGATCGACGCCCACACCCGCTTCGAATCCGACTGGGACGAGATCCTCCTCCAGCAGTGGTACGCCATTAACGACCAGCGCGCCGTGTTTTCTGCTCATCCCATCGGCTATTCCTATGAAGAGGATGGTAGCGAATCCATGCTCCACGATGATCATATCGGTAAAATCAAAGTTGACAAGTTTGCTGGCGACATTCCTATCTTCAAGGGTGAGCGTCATAAGCCAGCAGGGGATTTGTCCGAGTCTATCGTCGGTGTCGCCGCTGGCTTTATCTTCGGTCCTGGCGCTGTTTTTGGTGTACCTTATATCCGCGAGATTTGCTTCATGGGCGAAGAATTCGCTCGCGCTTTCCAGCTCTACTCTCATGGATTCAATCTTTATTCGCCCCGCCGTCTCCCAGTCCGTCACCTCTATTATCGCAAAGACACTCGCTTCTGGCATGACCTACCTAGTGCTGGCAAGCGTAGCCACTACGACGAGATGACTGCTCGAAGCTATGCTTTTGTCCGTTCGTTTCTCCGTGGCGATCTGTCGAACTATCACGCTTATTTTGGTCCCGAGCGCACGCTAGAGCAGTTTGAGGAGTATATAGGGGTAAGGGTTGCATTATGACAAAAGCTACTCCGCCATTCCTCATCGAGAGCTCCAGCCCGCACCAAAAGATAGGTCGCTTCTCTTTTCATAATGGTGGGTTTTCTCTCAGTGCGCCAGAAGGCATTGAGATCGGTAGTTTTTGTGCCTTTGCCCCAAATGTCAGCATCTTGGGGTCCAATCATGACTACAATTACACAGCTCTACAGTATTCTTTTTACACGCACTTTTTCGACCAATGTCACCCAAGCTTTCGCGTTTCTAGAACTAGGGCTGGGTCAAAAGGTAAAATAACTATCGGCAGTGACGTTTGGCTGGGGCAGAATGTCGTTGTGCTTGGTGGTGTGAATATCGGCAATGGTGCTATTGTCGGCGCTAACGCAGTTGTTACAAAAGATGTCGCACCCTACACTCTAGTCGCTGGCGTACCAGCCAAAGAAATCAAAAAGCGCTTCTCTGATGACACGATAGCCTTTCTGGAAGACTTGAAGTGGTGGAGCTG
>Ga0123355_10001573_pt1 | contig 31869 bp, 26 predicted proteins | sample TergutEmb28metaG_3_FD_89872 | JGI IMG/M metagenome (GOLD analysis project Ga0123355, IMG submission 89872) | Embiratermes neotenicus P1 segment gut microbial communities from Petit-Saut dam, French Guiana - Emb289 P1 | ecosystem: Host-associated > Arthropoda: Insects > Digestive system > Gut ...
GCACGGGCATACGACCTTGTGCTAAACGGCTTTGAACTTGGCGGCGGCAGTATCCGTATACACCGCCGTGAATTGCAAGACCGCATGTTTGCCGCGTTAGGATTTACCAAAGAATCTGCCGCGGAAGGGTTCGGCTATTTCTTAGATGCGTTAAAATACGGCACACCACCGCATGGCGGCCTTGCGCTAGGGCTCGACCGTATTATTATGCTGCTAACCGGCACAGAATCTTTGCGCGAGGTTATCGCTTTCCCAAAAGTAAAAGACGCATCCTGCCCAATGACAGATGCGCCTAATAGCGTAGCGCCCGCCCAGCTTAACGAGCTTGGCATTGCAATATGTAAGGGAGAATAATTATGCCTCCAGACCATATAATCCCTGAAATTTGGTTCCCTAACCTTGGTATTTATTTCGAGCGTGTGCCGCAACACATCTTCACCATTGGCAATTTTAGCATCTACTGGTACGCCGTATGTATTGTACTGGGTATAGCCAGCGCATACGCCCTTGCTGCTTTTACCGCAAAACGTAGTGGCCAAAAACCTGACGACTACACAGATATTCTAATGCTTGGCGTACCCATGGCGTTTCTTGGCTTGCGCCTGTACTACATGGCGTTTAATTGGGATTTATTCCGCGGGCAAAACTTTTTCGTGGCGTTAATTGATATACGCGGCGGCGGGTTGGCCATTTACGGCGGCATAATAGGTGCAATTTTAGCAGGCGTTATCATGTGCGCCAAAAAGAAAATATCTTTCCGCCTTGTTGCGGATACTTGTGCTCCGTCGCTTTTGCTGGGGCAAGTAATAGGCCGCTTTGGCAACTTCTTTAACAGAGAAGCGTTTGGCGGTTACACAAATAACTTATTTGCTATGCGCATACAAGAAGCCCAAGCGCGCGGGGTTATACCGCAGGAGCTTCTGGATAATGCGATTTTGTACCGGGGTATGAGTTATTTGCAAGTGCACCCTACATTTTTATATGAAGCAGGCTTAAACCTTATTTTGATGATTGCGCTTATCCTCTACCGCCCATATAAGAAATTTGATGGTGAAGTTATGCTTATGTATTTCTTAGGCTATGGCATAATCCGTTTCTTTGTAGAAGGCTTGCGTACGGACCAGCTTATTCTGTGGAATACAGGGCTGCCTGTAAGCCAGGTTGTGTCTGTTTTGTTTGGCGTTATTGCGCTTGGGTTGATTGTTTTTGGACGGTTGAAAGCGCCTAAAGTAAAATCTCGTTAATCTCAAACAATGGATGGTTTACAAACACAATTATTTGGAATATACTAATAAAAAAGTCCAGTGCTGGACACACTGGACTTGTGACCAAGATTGGCTTGGCTCACCGCTAATTTTTTGTTTTGAAACAAATAGCCGTTTACCTTACCACATAGGGCGGCTATTTTTCGTTGTTGTCGTTTTTACTTTTTGAACGACGTCCTGCAAAGAATGACAAAATCATTCCTAATGCAGTTAGCAGAAAACTATATAGTTCACTGAACGAAAAATCGAACACGGCATCACCTCCTTGATAGACGGTGATTACCCAAGCCAACCCTAGGTCACGCAGTAATTCTATCACATCTCCAAGACAAAGTCTTAGAAAACTGTTTACACCGCCCCCAAACCCTGCTATACTGCGAAAGTTCCGCATTTTTAATGCGGCAACCATAACACAAACCTTGCGTGCACATTAATAGGCACGCCACAGACCGGGAGGTGCAAGAGAAATGGAACAAAACAAGTATGAACTAGGCGTTATTGTAAGAGCCGATTTGGGCGACGAAGTTTTTCGTGCAGAATTGGATCGTGTTAAAGCGCTGCTAGAGCGTTTTGGCGCAACAATCGAAAAAGTGGATGAATGGGGCCGCCGTAGGCTTGCTTACCCAATTCAAAAACTGACAGAGGGTATGTACACATTCATAACCTACACATCGCCGGCGTCTACCCCCAAAGAGGTAGAAAGCCGCATCAGGCTTATGGAAAATGTTCTTAGGTTTATGAACGTTAACCTGGACCATCAAGAAGACCAAATTGCGAAAGCAAAAGCGCGCAACAAAGCAAAGGCTCCAAGGGCTGCGGCTCCGGTTGTAGCCGCGCCGGCAGAAGAGCCTGTAGTTGAAGCAGTTGTGGAAGCGCCGGTAGTAGAAGTTGTTGCAACGCCAGCAGAGGAGCCTGTAGCCACACCAGCAGAAGAAACCCCTGCAACCGAAACAGCAGAATAAGGAGGCACCTATGAATAAGGTCATTTTGCTTGGTCGTTTGACCAAAGACCCTGAGATTCGTTATTCTCAAAGTGCCGAGCCTGTTTGTGTGTCGCGTTTTACCGTTGCGGTAGACCGTAGGTTTAAACGTGAAGGCGAGCCAGATGCAGATTTTATTAACTGCGTGGCTTTCCGCCGCACTGCCGAATTTACAGAGCGGTACATTAAAAAAGGCATGATGGTTTCTGTTGTAGGCAGCCTAACCGTGCGTTCTTATGACGACAACACCGGCCAGCGCCGCTGGATAACAGAAGTAACAGTAGATGAACTTAATTTTGCAGAAAGCCGTGCCGCATTCGAGGCACGTATGGCAAAAGGCGGCAGCGGGTACGACACTAGCAGCGCGCCCCCTATGATGCCGGAAAGCGGCACACCGGAAGGTTTTTCTGCAATTTCCCAAAGCATAGACGAAGACGATTTACCGTTCTGAATTTAATGGGGGCAAAGCCCCTCTCGCACGCAAGCGTGCTGGCCGGGTGGCCTGCTGCTAAAGCAGCACCGGCTAAAGCCGGGGTAAACCCCAAGCCCCCTCTCTACGTGGGGAATAAATCCCCACTCCGTTCCGCCGCCTAAAGCGGCGACGCACGCAGCCCTGCGTGCTTGAAGTGCAGATGAAGCCTCAGAGGGGTACTCATTTATGGAGGTGTTAAGTTATGATGAATAAAAGACGCGGCAGACGCAAAAAACGCGTATGCATGTTCTGCGTAGATAAAACAACACATATCGATTACAAAGATGTTGCAAAGCTACGTAAATTTGTATCCGAACGCGGGAAAATTCTTCCCCGTCGTGCAAACGGCAACTGTGCGAGACACCAACGTGCAGTTACTCTAAACATCAAACGTTCAAGACAAATGGCATTAATGCCATACACAAACGACTAAAATTTTAAACTTATTTTACTACAGGGCTGTCTAACCAAAATAACTTCTTTTGATTAGACAGCCTCTTTTTATTCTGAAAGGAGTTTTATCATGGACACAGTAGTGGAAAAAAAACCGCTTGATTTATTCGCCTCGTTGCTTTTGTTTTTAATAGTATCGGTATTAGGTACTGCACTTACATGGTTATACCTAGGGCTTATGGATGTAGTCCCATATATCATAGTTTGTATAATTATTGCCGTAGTGTATGGCGGCATTATGTTTGGTGTAGTATTTTGGCTAAAAAAGACATTAAGAATATCTAACACTGTAATGGCCGTAATAGCTACGCTTCTTGCTGTCATTGTTATTAATTATTTCAAGTGGCAAATATTTTTTGGAGTTTGGTACGCAAGAGTTGAAGGTTTCGATTTGTCGTTCTTTAATCTGCCATATGTAATAGGCGAACTTTTATATACAATCCAATATCCTTATGCTCATGGGCTTAACCCTGTTGGCGTATTTTTAAATGACTTTCGATTGTTTTTAGATTTCGGCACATGGGGTTTATCCGACAGCGGCAATGTACGTGGCGTACTGCTTGGCATAGTATGGGCCGGCGAATTCGTTATTATTTTTGGCTTGGCTATAGCTGGAGCCATTGCAAGTGTTGGCATTTTACTACCCGGTACAAGACAATGGGCGCAACCACTTTATCTTGTGTATAATTTTGAAACACTTGAAAGTTTTCAAATTGAAAGGCTTGCAGAATATAAAGAAATCGACATTATTTTAAACCAGCCACTTGCAGGCACCAACAGCGAGGCTTCAACTAACGAGCAAGGTACCGTCATTTTATCCCGCTATATTTCCGGAGCAACTACTGTAAGCAATATTGCGCATCTACACAGTGGCGACACTCCTACCGATTACATTATGGTATCTGAAACAAAAACATCCCAAGTTAATATTATGCAAGGGCAAAAAACGGGCAAATCTTCTGCGCCAATTTACCTTGGGTTAGAAAAAATTGAAGAACTAAAACAGGCCCTTAGAAGTAAACACCTCCAAGAGCCTGTAACAGCGCCTAAAAATGATAAAGTTGATGAAATGGCGACCAGCGATATAGACTTGCAATTCACCGATACTTGCCCGGGCGAACCAACCAGCGATTAATGTCGCTTACCACGAGGCTGGAATAACCGTGCGTGATAATTATATTGCCGACATGGTACGCAAAATCATATTCCTCACCAATGATTACCGGCTGGAAGGTTTGCCCTAGCGGATAGACAGCTACGACCTGCTTACTTGCATTGCGCTTGCGGCAGATTGCTGGTTATGTGCCAGAAGAAGCTGGCCGTAATTATCTTCTATTATATCTTCAATAGTGTACGGGCCCACTTTATGTTTGGCTGCAAACTCCAAAATTTGCTGTGCAAATGAATAGTCGCCTGTAAACGCATCCGTTGTTTTTCTTGAAATTACTTGGCCGCATTCTTTTTTTAGCTCAACCTCTATGCCGTACACGGCGGGAATTGTTTTCCCTGTTTCAGAAACTAAGCTATACGATAGATTTGCGACTGTGTTGTCCTCAAGGGTGATTGACGCGTTTTTTGCATGATTGGACATAAGTCTCAATCCTTTCCGCCTCTAGGGCTTTTAATAATATATACACAGCAATAGAATTTAGTGGGCCCACGTAATCAATTGCAAATGTGTTCTTAGTTTTACCTACTCTGCCTTTTTAAAATAACCACTGATTAATAATCCGTTTTTGTCGGAGTTAAAGGCAAATGGAATTAACCAGTGGTTATTTTAATGGATAAAAGGAGAGCCAAAGCTACTTGTGACGCAAATAAATTTACTATTTGACAATTTACGATTTTTCTCTTATGCTCGCAATATCTACCGGGGGGTAAAGGAGTATGGCATATGAGTACAAATAATTTCAAAACTGTAGGACAGGTCCTCTATGAAGTACGGAACGAAAAGGGACTATCCCGGGCGAAGCTACTAGAAACAAGTGCACTTGGTGACATTTGCACTGAAAGGACATTGGCCAGGATAGAAAGTGGTGAGACGGAAGAGCCTAACCCTAGGGTGCTATATGCGTTACGCACGGCACTAGGACTTAGCTGGGAAGATTTAGAATCCCGGCAATACGGCATAGACATGAGAACCTTTAACGAGCACGTGGAAAAAATTCGTGATACGTTTTTCTACCAAAAATACGACCGTTTGCCTGCACTGATTGCGGAGTTAAGAGCCAAAAATTATTACAATGAAGGCATACCCATTATGAAACAAGCGGTACTCTCTCTTGAGGCAATAGCCTTGCATAGGTGCGATAAAGATTATACAAAGAGTATTGAAGTTGTGCTTGAAGCCCTAAGACTTACCTCCCCAACTCTTATCGACGAAGCAGGACACGTGTACAACGAGAAGATAGAACAGCGCACACTTACCGCAAATGAGTACAGACTTTTAGTAGCTCTAAACAGTTCGAGAAATATGATTGGAGAGCATAATTACTCTATCGATACTTATTATGCTATGGCAATATCTCTTGAATCTGAAGTAGCATACTATAGCTTACAGAAATCATTGCTGGCAACTGTCTACTCTAACCTGTCTCATGCGTTGTATAACGCACGACGCTATCTTGAAACGATGGGCGTTGTGGATAAAGGCATTCTCTTCTGCAAAGAGCATCGAGAATTTAAACTTCTAGGAACACTCATCTGCCGCAAGGGTTTTGTGCTCTGCGAACAGGAGGCGATGGAGAAAGGAATTAAATATCTAACACAGGGGTGTGAACTTCTTGCAGCCAAAGGAGTAGAACATTCAGCTGAAAGGTATGCAAAGTATGTTTCGGAAAATTATGGCGTAACCATTAGTTATAATATAACTTAAAGTGTCTGATCATCCCAGCCTGGCGTTGATCTAGTTTCAATCTCCTCAATGCAACCAGGTATTGGCGAGTTTTCTATCGGGCTAAGCGTACCCCCCAAAATCGAAACGGTTAAACCAGCACATAAGATATACGTTATCAGTTTGGTCATCATCTTTTAGCACCTCCTCGTTTTTTATTAAGCGAAGTATACTCGACAATTAACGACAGGTATATAGACATTTGTGTCATAATTTTGTAATTAAAAAAACACACGTCCTTAACAATATTGACATAGGCGTGTGTTTTTTTGATGTTTTATTAACAAACTATGCTTTCGTTTGTGCTGTGGCGTTGCATATTCAAACCCACTATTTCTCGGGTATTTAGCTTACTAGCAGCTCTTTTCGCCATTCTCAATTTTGGAATAAATGAGAATGCTTTTTTCCACATGGGGCCCTTACTGAGACCAAGTCACACTTTCGGTCTTTTGGTGAAAAGCGTTACAACCCGCCTATAGAGCGGCATTGAGCACCTTCACCCAAAACGACAAAACATCCTCTATTGCAAGTTAGCTGTTTGTGACAAGGGGGTGTTTTGTCGTTTTTGTAGTTTAATTGCTTACCTCCATGCGGGCAAGCCCCGTGGCGAGCCAGGCAGATTATAGCCTTTCCGTAGATTATGCTTTTGGCCTTTTGGATGAAAGCTTACGAGCCTTGGCACGGGCCTTAGCACGGGCTTGCCCGCATGCTTGCCCGCATGCCCTGTATTTATCCCGTTTAGGCGTTTACGTACCGCGGGATTTTTTTTAGTTCCATGTGATTATGGCTTGTTCTGTTTCATCCAGCCATTCCACATCTGCGTCCATTGCTTCCATTATAAAGCGTAGCGGGACGAAGGTGCGGGCGTTGATTAGCATTACGCTGCCCATGTTGTTGGGTAGAGGGGCACTTATTGGGATGGTTAGGGTTGGTTGGTGAATGCCCGACGCGTATAGTGGGCTGCGGTATAGGTGGATAATTGCGGCTTGGGTATCGTCGCACCATTCCACGCCGGCACCTGTGGATTCTGCTATTGTGCGGAGAGGTACCATTGTGCGGGCGCCTTCTAGGAAGGGTGCGCCTACTGCTGTGCGGTGGTCGCCGTTTAGCAGGAAGATGGTTTCGTTTATTGTGAAGATTAGTTGTAGGCGGTGGGCTTGTTCTGTTGTGGTGTCGTTGGTTTCATCGTTGGTTTCGTTATTTACAGCCGTGCGGCCAAGGCCGCCTGACCACCATCGAAAACCTTCTTCTTCGGTTGGTGCGATTATAGTTATGTCTGCGGTTGCATAAATTTCTGTGCCGGCGGCTGTGGCGATTACTGTTAGGACTACATTACCTAAAATTGTATGCGAAACGGTTAGTAGTCCGGTTTCGGAAATGGATGCTTGCGGGTGGCCGGTTACTGCCCATGTTATATTTTGGCAAGCTACTGCGGGGTATACTGTGGCGGAGAGTTGTAGGGTGTTGCCGGGGAGTAGGCGGTCGCCGGTGCCTTCGGCGGTTATGGTTACGGATTGTGGTGGGTTTAGGATTGCTAGGATTTCGGGGAGGTCTTCCATTGGGAATAGGCTATTTCGAGAAGTAAACCTGAAAAACCACTCAACTTGTCGCACAGCAACTACATGTTTCTCTCCGACCACAACTGTGTTTGCATGAAATGCTATATTCAAAACCTCGCCTACTGCAACATCACCAGCCAGCACGTCCACAACTGTAACGTAAAATATGTCATGGAATGAAAAGTCCTCAGCCCACTCTTCATCACCCAACTGATCCACAGCACTAATTTGTACAACCAAGATATTTGGTGAGCCAAGTACAATATCTTCAACAGCATCCGACCTTATTATATCCACAACAGGCTCTTTGTTTTGAACAAGTGACCTTACATAGTTAATAATAGTTCGCCGAGGTAAAGGTCTGCTAAAATCTATTCCGGTTGCGTTATCGTACAAAGGTCTATTGTACATAGTGCTGCTTGGTGGGTTGGTTAAATTAACCACCGTACCTACAATAAAATCAAAACTATCGATATGTCTTGGTGTATATGCCCTCGTTTCTCGGTGCAAGGGCAACAGATATTCATCTCCTTCATTAAAATGGACAGGCCCGAATATGCTAATGTCAATCTCGCTCCAATAAGCAAAAATACGTTCTGCATCAATGCCACCCAAAATCCATTCTGTAACAACAAATTCAAACTCTGTTGACATCCTGCCAAAAGGCCGCTGTCCAACAAATCGTACAACAGCTACATCCGTTACAGAGTCCCGTGCCAGCAACTCCTCAAAAGTAAACCGGTCAAAGGATGCTTGTAGTCTATAAGGGCTGGATGATCCTCCGTTTTCGGTGGTGCTTGGATGAATAGCTTGATGGATATTTGCATGAGTGGTTTCATTAATATATTCGTGTTGCATATTACAAGCCGCAAGAGCTACTGTGCCTAGCAAAACAAGTATAAAAATAACGGTCTTCATTTTTTCATCTCCTATCGATACCTATCATATATTTGTCGCAAATGCATTATTTCGTTTTCTCTTAATACATGGTACCTGTTTGTAGCCTCATACATGACATCCCGCGGGTCTGAAGATTCTCCATTCCAACCAAGTCCATGCCCTAGTTCATGCAATATCGTTTTCATTATGATGTCGTTATCTTCCGGACTCCAAATTGCAGCCCTTGATCTCTCTACTATAAATAGCCTTGCTCGTCTTCCGGTAAATCGATGGATGCCCTTTCGTTCACCATCAATTATAACGCTATCTACCTCGGTTCCATGTGGTATAAACCCCCACCCCGCAGCCCCACTAACCTCCAGCGGTAATGGTGAGTACAGCCGCCTAATGGTCTCAAACGTCCCACCGACAGCCACTATCTGAGCCGACAAGTCTACTGGCACAGGCTCGATATCTACACCCAAAGCACTTGACCACATACCCATCGCCGTCTCTGTTCTATCTACAAACTGAAAACCTGCCGATGAGCCCGGAAGTTCTCGCACATTAACTCTTATTATTTCATCAGGCCAAAAGCTAACCCTATCAGAAAAGTGCCCCGTTGCATGCCAAATAAACCATTGTGCAGTATATGTCACATGGCTATTGGGCATAACTTTATTGCTCGTTAGCTGCACACCTTGGGCATTAAACCATCCTTCAAAATTCGCCCTTGTTCTAGTTAATGTCGGCATTCGCGCCGCAGGGATAGTAGACCCACTTACCGCCTGTATCGTGTTTTGGCTTACCGAGCCACCGGCAGGGTCAAATGTTACCGTCACCCACCATCTTGCATAAAGTGTAATATCACTGTTTATTAAAGTTCTCTCATCTACAAACCTTACAGCACCACCTATATCTCCAACTGCTGTGGTATACCACCCAGCAAAGCCATGTCCGCCCACTCTAGTGGGTATTGGCATAAATTCATCCATTGGCCAATTGTGCGGAATATAAATTGGGGCTATAGCACCTGTGCCGCCATTTAGCACAAAGGTTACCCTGTGCCCTATATCCTGTGTAACCCTAATAGTGCGCGTTACAGGCACACCGGAACCAATGCCGGTCATTACTGTTATCGTCGCTTCTCTTGCCCGCGGCTCTCTATTATGGGCGGCTGTAACCATAAACGAGCCATCGTTTGTGCCTTGGTTACGATTTAATGTAAGCCAATTGTCACCGGCGACATCGTAAGTGATGGTCACATTCCATGCCCTGTTAGACCTTACATCGACCTGATGTATACCGCCAGGGGATAATGCACGCCAAGGTGTTGTATCAACCTCTAGCCTTGCCGGTGCTAAAAGCGGCGTTGCTGTAGTAGTAGCAACATCGCCCGGCACGTTATCTGCATTAACTGCCCGCAGCCTTATTGTTGCGGGTACATTGTTTGGCAAGCCAATAACCACGCCAAACAGAAAACTGGTTGCGGCTATGCCTTCGTCACCTGGCAACATACGCCCGCCCGGCATTTCTACTGTTTGCCACGCCCCGCCGTTGACGGAACGTTCGTATCTTACAATTGGGCTACCGCCGTCATCCAATGGCTCTTCCCAGTGTAGCTCCAATGATTCATCTCCCGGCTCTGCGCGGAAGTTTCTTGGCGCACTTGGGCGGTTAGATGCACCACCATCTGTCGTAAACCGAAACTCTGTACTATAACCAAAACTCCAAAACGCCTCATTACGTGCTATTGCGCGCGCTATATATGTGGTGCCCGGCTGCCGGTTTGGTATTTCCATCATAAAATCGCCTTGCGCTGGTACTACAAACTCTATCGGTCAGCGGTGCACCACCGATGTTTAACACTTGCCCCATCAGCGTTGCTGTTGTGTCCGTTACGGCTATCCTATCGCCTACTACTGTTGGCGTGCTTAGCGTCGCTATTGTTGCAGTTACTTGTGCAGCAGACCCAACCCCGGCGGCATTTACTGCTCGCACCCAAAAGGTATGCTGTCCAGGGTCTAACCACTGCACCAAAAGAGACGTACCAGCTACATTTTGATATGTTGCCCAGTTATTCATCGATACTTGATAGCCCGTTATTGGGCTTCCGCCATCACTTGCCGGCGGTTGCCAGTTTAGCTGTACACGGTCTACACCTGGGGTTGCATTAAAAAACAACGGTATTGATGGTGTGTTTAAGCCCGGTGTTGTGAACCGTATGTAGTAGCTTTGCACCTCGTGGGCGTACCCCCTGTACCGGAACACTGCACGGAACAGGTATTCTGTATTTGGCGTAAGGTCGGTTATTGTGTGCTGGAACATATGATGTGTTGTATCCACCCATATTTCTCTAAAATTATTTGTAGTGGCCGGACGAAACCAAAAACCGCGCTGGTATATGTCTAAATTTCCGGTAGTTGGCCCTATTGTGCCGCCAAGGGTTACACTGGTGGCCGTTAAGTTCATGTGCCATGCAGATATAAGGCTGTTATCTATTAACCTTGCGCCGGGGTGTGGATTTTCTTGCCATACGCCTGTGCCGTAAGGCATGTCGTGCAGGCTTATAGATGGGATGGTGGTGAACAACGTTAATTCGTCCAAGGCAGGATGGAATGTTTCTTCCGGCTCCGCCCACACTGTTTCGCCCCAAAAGTCTGGGTTGGGGATTGGCGTTTCGTCACCCCACGACAGTTGCTCGTCACTTGCGCCTTCTGCAACAACCATTGGTGCCCATGTTGTTAGCAACATCACTACCGCTAACAACAGACATACTACTTTCTTGTACATTTGGTCATGCTCCTTTTCATATGATTGGGGCAGCCAAATATATATACAAATGGCTAGCCCTTTTTTTCGACTAGCCTTTTCGACTAGCCTTTTCGACTAGCCTTTTCGACTAGCCTTTTCGACTAGCCTTTTCCAAATTATGTTCTCTTTTCCCGTCTACGTCAATATGTTTTTCAGATATTACTATTTTTCGCAACTAAAAAGCACATAAACGCGGCACTTCTGTGTCTATGTGCCTTTTCCACTGATACCCCACCGCCATTTTGGCCTTTTGGTGAAAAGCGCTCTACACCGCTCTACAAGCCAAAGCGTAAGCTTTCATCCAAAAGAACAAAATCCAAAATCCTCGCCTGCACTTCCACAGCCCCTCTAAACTCGTTAACCTCTAGGTTATAGGCTATATCCATATAAAAATCACTTGCATATTCTACTTCTTCTTTATACCTTGCATTCAACCCAAAGGCAATGCCCTTTACTCTGGTTCCTTCCCTTGTAACGAAGGAAAAAATCAGGGTGTTTTTTTCATCCATTATTTTCACATTCTTCACATACAAACCGCGGGTTATAAACACGGGTTCCGGGTTGCCACTGCCAAAAGGGGCAAGGCGGATAAGCTCCGTGGCTTGTTTTACCGTCAGGTCCCCTGCGCTAAGCTCACCATCTGCTTCAATAACCGGAACAAAATCTTCGTTCTCCAGCGTACATTCTGCATTTAAAGCCTCCCGCAATAGAGGAATATTTTCTTCCGGCAGGCTAAGCCCCGCCGCTTTAAAATGCCCGCCAAACCGTGTTAACAGGTGCTTGTTACGCTCCAGCGCGGCATACATGTTATACGAGGCGTTAGAGCGGCCACTACCCTTCATGCCGCTTTCTCCCGGCGTTAATACAATTGTTGGGTGCCCGGTAGCCTCGCGTATACGGCCGGCAACTATACCGGCAAGGCTTTCGTGGGTTTCTGTATCTACCAATACCAGTACCTTGTCCAGCACTTCTGGCAGGCTGGAAAGCATACGATCAAAACCTTCTTCCGTTAAAGCTTTTCTGCTTTTGTTTAATTCTATTAATTTTTCTGCAATATCTAGGCTTTTTTTACTTTCCTGCGCAAGCAATAACTCTACGCCCAAACTCCCACTATCCAGCCGGCCGGCGGCATTTAAACAAGGCCCAAGAATAAACCCGGCAGAAGATGTGGTTATTGGTTTATCCAAATATTTTTGGAGCGTTAATAAGCTGCTTAACCCGCAGTTTATTTTTTTATTCGCATTCAAAATTATCAAGCCGCAATTTACCAGCACTCGGTTTTCATCCTGTAAGGCAACAATATCGCAAATGGTTGCAAGGGCTGCCAAAACCAAAAATTCATCTCTATAATAGAACGGCTTATCCATAAACTCGAACATTGCCGCCGCAAACTTGTACGCCAGCCCACCTGCGCAAAATTCTTTAAATACGTAAGGGCAATCCTCTTGCTTGGGGTCTACTATAGCCGCAGCATTTGGCAACGCTTCCCCGGGCTCGTGATGGTCTAGTATCACTGTATCTAACCCCAAAGTATTTGCGTAACACACCTCTTCTACAGAAGAAATGCCATTATCAACACAAAACAGCAGCTTCGTGCCGCTTTCTGCAAGGCTACTAATCGCATTTTTGTTAAGCCCGTACCCTTCCGTGATACGGTGTGGTATGTAATATGTAGAATCTGCCCCCAGCGAAAGCAATGTCTTTTGCAAAATGGCGGTGCTTGTCATGCCGTCTACATCGTAATCACCGTAAATTGTTATTTTTTCGCCGCTTTCAATTGCTTTCTTTACCCGCTGTAGGGCTTTTTCCGCATCTTTCATTTGCACAAATGGGCGCATATTGTCTATAGAAGTTTTTAAAAAGGCCAGCGCAGTATTTTTACTACGCAAGCCCCTGTTTGCCATTACCCTTGCGGTAACTTTACTTATCCCCAAAACTTCGGACATTAAATCTAACTTTGCATCCGTTTCTTTTACTACCCAACGATTTTTCATGCGCTACTTCACCCGCTCCTTTAGCATATCCAGCAATTTTTTTAAAGCCTGCCCCCTATGGCTTATGGCACTTTTCTCATCCATGGTCAACTCTGCCATCGTTTTGCCCAATGACGGCACAAAAAATATAGGGTCATATCCAAACCCGTTTTCGCCTCTTAAGGTTTGCGCTACTTCTCCATGCACTTCACCCGTGGCAATAACCACTTCACCCGAAGGGAACACACAAGCAATAACACACATAAACTTTGCCCGGCGGTTATCACACTTATTTACTTCGTTAATTATGTACTCATTTCTAACCTCGTAAGGCGTTTCCCTACCCATAAAGTTTGCAGAATCCACACCAGGTTCGTCACCCATAGCTTCTACACAAAAACCGGAATCATCTGCAACAACAATAAAATCGTCAAACCCATGCCCCTTTAAAAAGTCCGCTGTTTCCGCCGCTTTTTGCACCGCATTTGCCTCAAATGTATTACCCGTTTCCGCGGCCTCGAAAAAAAGCCCTAAATCGGCAAGGGATATAATTTCCCTTGCCAGGGCTTTATTTACGTGCGGTTTTATTTCTTTAACTTTGCCGGGGTTGTTGGTTGCAAGTAACAGCCTCATTGGGGTTCAATCAAGCCGTACTCGCCGTCGTGGCGTTTGTATACTACGTTAACTTCATCTGTCCAGCTATTGCGGAACACATAGAAGTTATGGTTCAAAAGTTCCATCTCCATTACAGCTTCTTGCGCATCCATAGGCTTTAGTGAAAAACGCTTGGTGCGCGTGATAATAATTTCCGGTGCGGTTGTTTCTTCTACTTCCGGAACTTCCTGGTCTAGGAAACTCACTTCGTCTACAGTGGCCACACTGCGGCGGCGGCGGTCACGCAAGCGAGATTTATATTTAACAATTTGTCTTTCCAAAACAGAAACAGCCATGTCCATACAAGTTAGCGCATCTTCGTTAGTTACTTCTGCCCTTAGCATGCGCTTATGCAACGAAACAGAAACTTCCATAGTGGTAAGGTGCTTATTTTCACTAAAAGTGATATTTACCTCAACATTTTCGGGTAGGATTTTTTCCAAACGCCCGAGCTTTTTTGCGGAGTGGTCTTTAATGCCTTCAGTTATTGTCATATTCTTGCCGGTAAAGATAAAACGCATAATGTCTCCTCCAGTTCATAAAGGCTAACCTCGCCTTGTTTGTATAATATTATACCACTTATCTGCTAGTAAACCAACAACGTGCGTACATCCTGCCCTTTTAAAACTTCCCGGCCGTTCAGGTCTTGTAACTCGATAAAATAAACATGAGCCACAACTATGCCGCCCATTTCCTCAATTAAATCTACCACGGCCTTTGCGGTACCGCCTGTTGCCAGCAAATCGTCTGCAATCACAAACTTTTGCCCCGGCTTAATTGCGTCTTTATGTATTTCTATTGTTGCCGTTCCGTATTCCAAGGCGTATTCCTTCTGTTTAACTTCCGCCGGTAGTTTGCCAGCTTTGCGCACAGGCACAAAACCCTTACCCATATTGTATGCCAGTGGCACACCAAAAATAAACCCTCTGGACTCAGGGCCCAAAACAGAGTCAAACTCTACGTCAGATAATAAATTTGCCATAGAATCTATCGCTGTTTTAAGCAACCGCGGCTCTTTTAACACTGTTGTAATATCCCTAAACAAAATCCCGGGGATAGGAAAGTCCTGTATTTCTCTGATATAACTTTTTAAATCCATAATGCACCTCGTTAGAATATTTCATTTTTTATAGGGTAAATTAATTTTAGGAAAGGAGGTTTAAATAAAATGATAAACCCGCATATAAAATGTAATGTAAACAACTGCAAATATAACGATAAATCCAAACACTGCTGCCTAGACACTATAGAAGTAGGCAACAGCACTCCCGACCCACACCAAAAAAGGGAAACCGAGTGCGACAGCTTTGAAGACGGCTGCTGCTAAAAGAATAGCCACGGATTACACGGATTAAGAACTTGGATTAACACGGATAAAGAATATTTGCTCTATCCGTGTTAATCCGCTTTTTATCCGTGTAATCCGTGGCCTTCCCTTTATTATTTTGCGTAGTCAATAGCTCTTGTTTCACGTATTAGGCTGATTTTAATTTGCCCGGGATAATCCATTTCCCCTTCGATACGTTTGGCAATATCTCTTGCAAGCAAGGTAAGTTCTGCGTCAGAAACCGCTTCCGGAATAATAACAATTCTAAGCTCGCGGCCTGCTTGTATAGCAAAGGATTTATCAACACCGTTAAAGCTGTCTGCAATAGCTTCAAGATTCTGCAACCTTTGAATGTACGCTTCAAGCGTTTCACGCCGCGCACCCGGTCTAGAACCGGACACAGCATCTGCAATTTGCGTAATAACAGAAATAATATTTGTAGGCTCTACATCCCCGTGATGGGACTCTACTGCGTTAATAATAAGCGGAGATTCTTTATATTTTTTACATAAAGCTGCACCAATAGAAATGTGAGAACCTTCTACATCATGGTCAATGGCCTTACCAATGTCATGCAACAAACCCGCACGTTTGGCAAGTTTAATATCTGCGCCAAGTTCTGCCGCTAAAAGCCCGCATAGGTAAGAAACTTCAATAGAATGTTTAAGCACGTTCTGGCCATAACTTGTGCGGAATTTCATTTTACCTAACAGACGTATCAGTTCCGGGTGAATGCCGTGCACACCTGTTTCAAAGGTTGCGGCCTCGCCCTCTTCTTTAATTTGAATCTCTACTTCTTTTTTGGCCTTTTCAACCATTTCCTCTATACGCGTTGGATGAATGCGCCCATCCGTAACAAGTTTTTCTAGTGCAAGGCGGGCAATTTCTCTACGCATAGGGTCAAAACCGGAAAGAACAACTGCCTCCGGAGTATCGTCGATAATAAGGTCGATACCTGTTAAAGATTCTAATGTGCGTATATTACGCCCTTCCCTACCAATAATACGGCCTTTCATTTCATCGCTTGGCAGGCTCACTACAGAAACTGTCGTTTCTGCAACATGGTCTACAGCACAACGTTGCACTGCTGTTGTTAAAATGTCACGTGCTTTTTTGTCTGCTTCTTCTTTTGCTTTTTGCTCTATGTCGCGCAAAATTTTTGCAGATTCAAATCTTGCTTCTTGTTCTATTGCGGCAAGCAAAATATCTTTTGCCTGCTCGCTGGTCATGCCTGCAATGCGTTCAAGCTCCGCCATTTGTTCGCCTATGGCTTTTTCAAGCTCTTCTTGCTTTAAATCCAAGTCGTCCATTTTCTTGCGGTATTGCTCTTCTTTTTCTTGATTCTTGTCAATTTTTTTGTCTAATACTTCTTCTTTTTGTAATAAGCGCTTTTCTAAGCGCTGCAACTCAGATCTGTGTTCTTTTATATCTTTTTCCGCTTCATGTTTGGCTCTTATACTCTCTTCTTTTGCCTCTAAGAGTAACTCTTTTGCACGAGCCTCTGCTGTGCGCTTTGATTCCTCTAAGATTTTTTCTGCCTGTTGCTTTGCAGAACCGACTTTAGATTCAGAAACCTTTTTTATATACAATACTGCGGCGGAAAAGCCAATAATACAGAATACTACAGATGCAGCGACAATAAGCACAATCCATATTGCCGGTGACATGTACTACACCTCCTATATATTAAGCCCCTAAAACAGTCAAAATTGCTTGACACCGTCCTAGTTTGGCGTAAGTAACATAATAACTTAAATCATTTAGAGTGTAAACAGCAAAATTAACAAAATCCTTTCAGCACGCCGTAGTGGCGGGGTCATAGGGGCAGCGCCCCTATTTAACTGAATAGTCGTCAAAATATCCTCTCACTAACACAACGGGTGTACCTTTATCACCACTACCGCTTACAAGGTCACATAAACTGCCCAAAAGGTCTGCATAAACTCTTGGCGTTGTGCCTTCCCGGTATGCATTTGGGTTTTTATGTTTTCCCTCTATCAAGCGCGTCACTGCTTCTTGTTTTTCCGCCCCTTCAAGCTCGCTAAATGCATTATCTGCAACAAATTTTATTTTTATTTCCAAGGGCTGGCCACCAAGGCGCTTGGTATATCCCGGCGAAACTACAGGGTCTGCAAGTTCCCATATGCCACATACAGGGTCTTTAAAAGCACCGTCGCCATATACCAAAACTTCCGGTGCGGCACCTGTTTTTTCTCTTATTAGCTTTTGCAAATCTTGTGCAAATTGCGGCGCGTGGTTTGGAAAAAGTTTTAAAGTATCTTCAGTAGAAAGGTTGGAGCCCAAAACGCCGCACATTTCGTTATACCCACTGCTGTTTATGCTTTTATTTAATACATCCGACAAAGTTACAACCTTTGTTGCACCTGCGCGCAATAACCTTGCTTTTGTACGATTACGGTTGTGTATTTCTCCTGCTATTACGTTCTTTGTAATTTTTAAAATATCTCTAGGGTCGTTAGAGAAATAAATTTGAATGTTGTTACCTGCATTTTTGTATAAATCTATATAGTCCACTCCGGTAAATGCATGATGATATTTGCCACCACATACAGAAATAAATTCTTCAGATGTTACAAGGCGCGGCCCAATTTTATCTATTACTTCATCTATAATATCCGGGTTCATTATTGGGTTACCAACCTCGTCATGCGGGTAAGAAAGTAGTATATGGAGTTTTTTCACACCTGCGGAAAGCCCTTTTAGTATATTTAAAAAACGGTTACGAGAAAGTATTGGATATACAAGCCCTACTTCTTCATCCCCAAACTTTTCTTTAATATCGTCGGCAATGTCTGAAATTTTAGCGAAGTTGCCTTCGGCTTTTGCTACTATACTTTCTGTTACACCAATTACATCATCATTAGTCAGTGGCTTATTTGCTGATAAGGCAACGTCTATAACGTGATTTGCCACAATTTCTGCAAGATTATCTCCTGCACTTATAATCGGTAACCTAACTCCCATTGCTGTTGTTCCTATTAGGCGCATAAATAATGTTCCTCTCTTAAAATATATAAGGCCATACAGGTATAAAAAACCTGTATGGCCTTTTCATTTTTGCACAAAACGGATTCGCCAAACTTGCTATTAATAATATAACTTTTTAGAAGAAATATTACAAGAATTTTTTTGTAATGATAAGCGTATCTCCTTTTGATATTGTGTCTCATTTTTGTTCTTTTTGTAAAAAGCGATCCAGCCTTGTATTTATCACGTTTAGCACTAATTTTTTCTCTACCGTTTTTATGTACAGGCCGTTGTTAAATACTTGTTGATAACCCACCACCCTTTTGTTATTATACTTAGACATTGTCTTAGAGTTTTGCACAGCCTGTTGAAAACCGTGTGGAAAACTAGACTACAGAGGAGATACATTCATGGATATTAATAACCTATGGGAAAAAGCCACGTCTATGCTAGAAAATTCTATGACCCAAGTTGTTTTCGACTCCATGATTTTAAATACGTCTCCTATTTCTTTTGAGAATGATATTTTAACATTAAAAACAAAACTCGATTTCTATAAACCTACATTAAAAAACCGCTACTTTCACGAGATTTCAAGGTGCGTTCGCACAGCGTTTGATAATAATGATATAGAAATACGTATTCTTTCGCCCGAAGATTTTACAGAAAAAGGCACGTCTAAACAAACAAACTACAACTACGAAAAAACCAACCTTAGGCAAAAATATATATTTGAAACTTACGTTAAAGGCAAATGTAACGAACTTGCGTATTCTGCTGCTTTAGCCGTGTCCGAAAACCCAGGTACAAGTAATTATAATCCGTTGTTTTTGTATGGTGGCGTAGGCCTTGGCAAAACACATTTAATACAGGCAATTGGCAATAGAGTATTGGATTTGTTCCCAAACTTAAAAATTATGTACGTTTCTTCTGAAACATTTACAAACGAATTTATTACCTCTATCCGCGAACACTCCACCCAAGAGTTTAAAAACAAATACCGAGACGTTGATGTTTTGCTTATAGATGACGTCCAATTTTTAGAAGGCAAAAAAGAAACACAAGAAGAACTGTTTCACACATTTAACGAACTACACAGCGTAAACAAACAAATAATCCTTACAAGTGACATGCCTCCTAAGGAATTAACAGGGCTGGAATCTAGGCTTACATCCCGCTTTGCGGCAGGGCTTATTGCAGATATTACAATGCCAGACTACGAAACACGTACCGCCATATTAGAAAAAAAATTGCATAACGAACATATTGAAATTCCTCAGCAAGTAAAAGATTTCATAACCCGTAATATAGTATCTAATATACGTGACTTAGAGGGTGCGTTAAATAAAATAATTGCCTACGCAAACCTTACAAAAACTACAATAACGCTTGAACTTGCCGAAACCGCACTAAAAGACCAACTTGTTAACGTACAAAAACCGGACATTACAATGGAATACATACAAGAGATTGTATCAAATCATTTTCAAATAAGCCCGGAAGACTTAAACGGCAGAAAACGTACACAGTCTATTGTTTTTCCAAGGCAAATTGCGATGTATCTATGCCGCAAAATAATGGACAAGTCCTTACCAGACGTAGGCAAATTCTTTGGTGGGCGAGACCACTCTACAGTTATACATTCCTGCGAAAAAATTGCTATAGAATTAGAGATAGATGAAAAATTGCGCATTATGTTAGATGAACTGGAACTAAAAATACGCGGGGAATAATAGTGAATAACTCTGTGTATAAAATGTTTATAACTAAGCTCATTTTTAAATAAGCAAAAGTGCCTGTGGAAAGTATTAATAACTCATATCTTTATTAACAAGATATTAACTAGATTATAAACAGCAAAAATCCTTATATTACAGAGCTACAACCACTTTTCCACCAATCCACAGCCCCTACTACTACTACTATCATTATAAAATATAATAAATACATGGATAGTCTCCATAGCTTAGGAGTGTTTATTACTATGAAAATTACTTGTGACAAACAACTACTTCAAGATGCATTAAGTTTAGCTGTAAGGGCGGTGTCATCCCGCACTACAAACCCTATCTTAGAATGTGTTTTAATTTCTACTGTTGGTAAGAAAGGCATAATCATTAAAGCAAGCAACTTAGACATTACAATAAATACAGCAAAAATAAAAGCTGAGGTACAAGAAGAAGGGGAACTAGCAGTAGATGCGAAACTTTTTACAGAAATAGTGCGTAAGATGGCGGGAGAATTTGTTTCTATTGCCTTAGGTAATTTTGGTGTAGTAGAAGTTAAAAGCGGGCGAAGCAGGCTTAACATTAGAAGTTTACCTGCGGAAGAATTTCCTGTTTTATCTGCAGCAGATACAACACCTAAAAGTGAAGGTTTCACATTAAAAACTCAAATATTGAGAGATATGATAAAGCAAACTATATTTTCTGTTTCTACCGACCAAAACAGAATCGTATTAACAGGCGAATTATTAGAAGTGAAGGATAATGTGTTACGCATGGTTGCGGTTGATATGTACCGTATATCTTACAAATCTATACCTATAAAAGACACAGCAGATTCAAAGGCAATTGTACCTGCAAAGGCTTTAAACGAGCTTAGCCGAATGCTACCAATAGGAGATAAAGAATCAGTTTTAATAGAACTCACCGACAGGCGCATAATTTTTAAAGCAAAAACATTTACGCTTATAAGCAACTTAATTGAAGGCGAATTTATACGTTACGACCAAATTTTTAGCGAGGACTTTACTACTACTGTAGAAGTTAACCGTAACGATTTATTAGACGCTTTTGAACGTGCAATACTTGTGGCATCAGAAAGCAGAATGCTACCCATAAGAATGGATATGAGCGACGACCATCTAAACATAAGCTCCCAAAGTGATAGAGGCGAAACAGAAGAAGGTATCCCATGCCGTATAGACGGCAATGCTATTGCCATATCCTTTAACCCTCGTTATTTTATAGAAGCTTTAAGGGCAGTGGATGACGAGACGCTTTTACTAAGATTTAACACTCCGCTTAGCCCATGCACTATCAAAAGCGCAGACGAAAATGCTGCTTTCAAATATTTAATTGTGCCACTAAGGTCATAAGATGTGGGTAAGTAACGTTTATATAAAAGGGTTTAGAAACTTGAACTTAGAAGCTATAGAGTTGTCCCAAAATGTAAATATACTGCACGGAAAAAATGCACAGGGTAAAACAAGTTTTTTAGAAGCTGTGTATTTTTGTTCGTTTGGGAGGTCGCTTAGGGCTTTTAACGATAGGGAATTAATACACTTTGACCAAACCGAAGCTCATATCAGGTTGAATATAAACAAGGGAGACTACGCAACAACGCTGGATGCCCATATAGAAAAAAACGGCGCAAAAACAAAAAAGGGACTTGCATTAAATCAAGTACCCATAAGGCATATGAAAGATTTGTTTGGTCGGTTATTGGTAGTTATGTTTTCGCCAGAAGACTTAAAACTGGTAAAAGCAGGCCCATACGAACGCCGCCGGTTTATGGATATGGAAATATGTCAGCTTTCACCTGTTTATTATTCAGACTTGAAAGAATATCATCGTGTATTAAAACAGCGTAATGCGTTGTTAAAAATTATTCAAAAAGATAAAAGCCAGCTTGAGTGTTTATGTATTTGGGATAATCAATTGGTTGGCTATGGAAAACGCATAATGGCTACGCGAGAAAAATTCATAAATAAAATAAGCGACATTGCTAGAGAAATACATTTCAAAATTACAGAGGGCAAAGAAGAATTACTTTTAGAATATACACCAAGTGTTAAAAATGTGGAAAACTATGCAGATGTTTTACTCAAAAATCAAACAAGAGATATTATACAAACAACGACTACTGCGGGTATACACAAAGACGATGTAGAGTTTACCATCAACGGAACAAATGTAAGAAATTTTGGCTCGCAAGGGCAACAACGTACAGTTGCGCTATCTGTTAAGCTGGCAGAAATAGAAATAATAAAACAAAGTACAAACGAAACACCTGTGTTGCTTTTAGATGACGTTTTATCTGAGCTTGACAGTAGTCGCCAACATTTTTTACTTGAACAAATTACAGATATACAAACACTTATAACCTGTACAGGTTTGGAAGATATTTTGTTAACAATGAAAGACCATAGAATATTACAGGTTTCTGAAGGAGTTATAGTTTAATGTCGGATTATTCAGCAGAAAACATACAAGTATTAGAGGGGCTTGAGGCTGTACGAAAACGGCCGGGCATGTATATTGGTTCAACTTCTGTAAGAGGGTTGCATCACTTAGCATACGAAATTGTAGACAATGCCGTAGACGAAGCGCTTATGAATGTTTGTGACACTATTACTGTAACTATTCACCCAGATAACAGCCTGTCTGTTAGAGATAATGGGCGTGGTATACCTGTGGGTATTCAAGCGCAAACGGGCTTACCTGCTGTGGAAGTTATTTTCACCAAACTACATGCGGGTGGCAAATTTGGCAGCGGTGGTTATAAAGTAAGTGGCGGTTTGCATGGCGTTGGTGCCTCTGTAGTAAACGCACTTTCCGAGTTAACAATAGTACAAGCCTACGACGGAGAAAATATACACGAAATCCGTTTTTGCCGTGGAGAAAAAATACAAGATGTAAAAGTTATTGGACAAACTACAGAACGTGGTACATTTGTACACTTTAAACCCGACCCGCAAATGTTTGAAGAGTTGGAATATAACTTTGAAACATTAAAACAACGCTTACAAGAAACAGCTTTCCTAACCAAGGGGCTTAGAATAAACCTTACTGACGAGAGAGTGGACCCTGTCCGTAACCGTAGTTATTACTACGAGGGTGGTATTAAAGAGTTTGTTCAACACATAAACAAAAGTAAAACACCGCTTACAGAAGAAGTGTTTTATTGCGAAGCAACGCACGAAAACGTAATGGTAGAAATTGCAATGCAATATACGGACGCCTACCAAGAAAGCACATATTCTTTTGTTAATAATATCAACACAGTGGATGGCGGAACACATATAACTGGTTTCCGCACTGGGCTTACCCGTACTATTAACGACTATGCCCGCAAGTTTAATATGCTAAAGGAAAATGAAAAAAATCTTTCGGGCGACGATGTGCGTGAAGGCATTACTGCTGTCATTTCTATAAAAGTAGAAGACCCGCAGTTTGAAAGCCAAACTAAGTCTAAATTTAATAATGACGAAGCGCGTACCGCGGTAGAACAAGTATTAAGCGAACATTTTGCATACTTCTTGGCAGAAAACCCAAGCGTAGGGCGTACTATAGTAGAAAACAGCTTAGTTGCTGCCCGTGCAAGAGAGGCCGCAAAAAAAGCGCGTGAACTTGTTAAGCGTAAATCTGTATTGGAAAGTGGGCGTTTGCCGGGTAAATTGTCTGATTGTAGCGAAAAAAATCCGGAACTGTGTGAAGTTTTTCTTGTAGAGGGTGACAGTGCAGGAGGTAGCGCAAAACTTGCACGTTCTCCACAGACGCAAGCTATTTTGCCACTGAGGGGTAAAATAATGAATGTTGAGAAAGCACGGCTTGATAAGATATTAGAGAACAACGAAATAAAGGCCATGATTACTGCATTTGGCACAGGTATTCACGAAGATTTTGATATAAACAGATTGCGGTATCATAAAATAGTTATTATGACGGATGCTGATGTTGATGGTTCGCATATTCGTACGCTTATGCTTACGTTTATGTACCGTTTTATGCCAGAGCTTATAAGTGGTGGGTTTGTTTATATTGCACAGCCGCCTTTGTACAAAGTGGAAAAGGGTAAAAAAGAGTACTATGCATATTCTGATAATGAGTTGCAAAATATTCTTTTGGAAATTGGCAGAGACGGCATTAAACCAATACAGCGTTACAAAGGCCTTGGTGAAATGGATGCCGACCAGCTGTGGGATACCACTATGGACCCTGAGCGAAGAATATTGCTACAAGTTTCGTTAGATGACGCCATTGCAGCAGATTTGATATTTACGCAGCTTATGGGAGACAAGGTTGAACCTAGGCGGGAATTTATACAAGAGTTTGCAAGCCAGGTTAAAAATTTGGACGTTTAGATTTGTTTAATGATACTTACTATCATTTTTGGTCTTTTGGATGAAAGCTTACGGCTTGGCTTGTAAAGCGGTGTATAGAGCTTTTCACCAAAAGGCCAAAATGGCGTTTAGGTATCATTTGGAAGAAAGCGCATAGATGCGGACTACCGTGTTTATGTGCTTTTTAGTTACGCGAAATATCACGATATGAAAAATAGATTGACACAAAGTGTAAAGGAGGGCACAATTGTAAAAAAAGGCTAGTCGAAAAGGCTAGTCGAAAAGGCTAGTCGAAAAAAGGGCTAGCCATTTGTATATATATTTGGCTGCCCCAATCATATGAAAAGGAGCACGACCAAATGTACAAGAAAGTAATATGCCTTTTGTTATCAGTAGTTATGCTTATGGCTACATGGGCACCAATGGTTGTTGCCGAAGGCACGGACGATGCATCAAGTCCCGGTGTGCAACATGCGGACGAGTGTAATTACGATGCCATGTTTGGCGAGGGTAACTGGACACATATCTCCGATGGTGTACCAGTGAGCGTAGACGATGGATCGTTATCCCCGGATTTTGAATTTTGGGGTGAGACAATATGGCTAGCCCCGGAGCCGTTTCCGGAGCCATTTACTATAGATAGCCACAGTACTACTTCGGGTGGTGCATTATCTATGTCTGACCCAGCACTTAACTACATAGACCCAGTAAATTTTTACGACTTACCTTTTGCAAACATTCCGCAAGCCAGCGAGTTTGGCATAGCCCCGGCCAACATCGGGTCGCCAACACTTGCTAGAGTAACGGCAACGGGGGTATCAAGTTCGTCTGCCACGTTGCACTCCCAAGTGACGAACATTGGCGGCCGAACTATTACACTACACGGTTTTTTGATACGGGCAGATGATGAGCCAGAAGAGCAGGAAAGGATGGTAGCTAATATGTTAGGTGCCAATCCATTCAGCCGTACAGTAACAGGGCTAAGGCCGGGTGTTAGGTACCATGTTAGGGCTTATGCGCTATACGCAGGCTCGGATGGTTGGATTTTTAGCCCCGCGCCGCATTTTACATTTACAACATTAACAACAGAACTATTCCCGCCCGGGGTACCATTCCTAACAAGCGTAACGCCCGGCAACAGAAGCGTACGAGTGCAATGGAATGCCCCAGCCAATAACGGCGGCAGCCCAATACTAAGATACGAAGTATCTGTAAACAACGGAAGCTGGACGACAGCCGACAGTTTTTCGGAACATACATTTAGGAACTTAACAAACGGTACCACCTACACGCTAAGGGTGCGGGCGGTAAATGCTATTGGTGCAGGCCAACCGGCAAGCGTGCCAGCAACACCCGCTGGATTGCCATCAGTAGAAATATTTCCGGTAAGTGAAGCAGATGTAACAAGCACATCAGTGACATTAACGGGCAGGCTTGTAGACGAAGGCGGGTCTGAGATAACGATGCTGGGGTTTTGGATAAGGCGTTTGGCAGATGTAGGAGCCAACCCGCTGGAATTTGAAGCACCACTGTCATGGACGTTTACACGCACCATAGGTGGTCTAGAGCCAGATACGGCATACGTTGCGCGAGCGATAGCCAGGAATCAAGCAGGCGGGCCAACCATGCAGGGCATGAGTAGCGAGATACATTTTAGAACCGCACCAGCGGGGCCAGCACGGCCTGGTGCGCCAACTATTACGAATACTGAGGCTGGAAACGGTACAGTAACAATAACATGGACACCGCCTATAAATGACGGCGGCAGCCCAATAACGCATTATGAAGTGTCTAGTAATAATGGTGCCGCGAATAGCTGGGTACGTGCAGAAACAAACACGAACCACACTTTCCGTGGACTAACCAATGGTGTGGAGCATGTGTTTAGAGTGCGGGCGGTTAATGCCATAGGTGAGGGTGTTATGTCTGCGCTTGCGCGTGAAACGCCAGTAGCACCAGTGATAACAGAAGTAACAGTAACACTGCACGGCAATGGCGGTGTATTTGGAGCCCAGTCGCAAATGGCAGGGTTTAGTTTTGATGATGAAATAGACGAGTATGATATTGAGGCTACGTATGTTGGTATTGAACCAATGTCACTTAGTCCTGTTATTGTGGTGCAAAGGCCTGTGGGCACAGAGGCAATCGACTTGCCAAGAGCAACAAGAGATGATGGTTATACGCATGTGGCATGGGCTACTGATAGTGAAAGCAGAAACATAGTAACAAGATTGCAGGCGGCACACCATGAAGGAGATTTGTATGCTGTATGGCAGCAAAGTCCGGTGATTGAATCTTTTGGGATTGACCAAGAAACAGGGATGGCCGCGTTATTTGTGCGTGAACTTATTACCGTTTGGAGAACGATTCCCGATGTAAGAGACATGCACTTGATGGAGCGGGAGCCTGTTACCCCCACTATCACATGGCAAGCAGTGCCGGGTGCAACATATCGAATAACGTTAATAAATATTACTAACAACAATGAATTAATTATGGACAGGCAAATTGTAAATGGCACAAGTTACACTATACCGGAAGGGTTCCGGAGACTTGGGCATACTTATTGGGTTGAAGTGACGGCAGCTACGCCTGATAACATGTGGGTGTCTCACTATCAGACAACTTTTGTACTGCGGGAGCAGCCGCTACCGGGGTTAAGTGTTACGGTACGGGATCCTGGTAACCTGCCTCTCTTGGGTGCAAGGGTGCAGTTGGTGCGGTATAACGGCAGAAGCTATTTTGCATTTACAGACCATCATGGCGTTGCATTTTTTCCGGATTTAAGCACAAATTCATTTGTCTATGGAATAAACGTAACGCATCCACAGTTTGTCAGCACGGAGAGTCATTCTAGGCGAATCACTTATGCCAGACCATCCACAGGTACCGCTGTAAGAAATGAATCGTTTGCCTTCAGCGAATTTAGTTCGTATTTCCGTAGTTTTGACTGGGCAGATGTTGTAGAGAATAGAGCCATGCTCCCTTATCGTATTGGCTCGGTTTTTGGCTGGAGAGATACCAGAGTTATTTGGCACAGCGGTATTGACTTTAACTTCCCTGAGGCAGGTGCAGTTAATGGACGTGGTGTGAACAGTGCTTTTGAGGGGCAGGTTACGTGGATATTCAATAATCATGAAACTGCCGGGCATGGTGCAACTGTGCGCTTTCGTGATTCCGAAGGGCGTATGGATTATTACATGCGGTACATGCACTTTATAGAGTTGCCGCATGTGCATAGAGATGGCCGGTGGCGCGATATGACCATGCGGGATACGCTAAGACGAGGAGAGAGATTTGGACGCATAGGTAACACCGGAAACAGTTCTGGTGCGCATTTGCATATAGATGTGCATCGTGTTCCTCTTGGGACTACGGTAGGTATTTTTGAGAGACGTAATCAAATGGATCCTCATGCATTTTTTGAACCGGACTTTGTAACTCCTTGGCGTGTATTGAGTCGATAGCCCTAGATAGAGAGGATATGTATATGAAAAAACTTATTGCTTTATTGATAATATTAATGGCTATATTTATTGCAGGGTGCGTAACTACTGCCATAGAAGATGAGAGTAACGAAAACGAGCAGTTATATTTAAGTGAGGGAAACAATGATGTGTCCACTGATATGATTGCGGAAGTGCCTACAGTTGCTGATATTGCTGCTACTTCATATGTATCTAGTTCAGCAGAATCATATTCCGACGACTATATGTATAGTGGTGGCTGGGGTGGAATGGGACATGAATGCGAGAGACACAGCCATATATTTCATGACCGTAGCATTTTTTTAGGTGCCGGAGGTGAGGATCCTGTGATTGATAGCGAGGTGGCTCGACTTTGGGCGCTACCTCTTATAGAGCTGGAAGAGGAAACGGGAGAGTGCTTACGTAATATTTTTTCGTTTATCCAGCACTTTAATATTCCAAGAGAAGGGTTTCAAGGCTTGATTGACGGCAACCCATGGTGGTACTTCCAGTACGGAGGAGATACTTTAGATATTTTATATAGTGGCGATTGGGCACTGGTTGACCAGTTTTTTGCACACGAAATTTATGGTGGGCGCGCTGAGCGAGAGGCTTTTGAGCGAGAAACTAGATGGTGGAACGAAAAGATGAAAGCAACACAAGAAATCATCAATATGAACACTAACGAAATGTCTAGATATTTTCATGATATTTGGTCGTGGTCTTATTTTTCTAACGACAGAGGTTGGTATTATGACCTGTGGATGGGTGAACTGATAGATGCTGGCGAGTATGGCGAAATTAATATTGTTGAGTTTATCCACCGCTTCGACCTTGGCAGAGAACACAGTCGTTTCCCTGGCCTCACTATTTTTGAACATTGGGCAATCCACGACAACCTAAACATCTTCACCCACTTTAACTTCGACATCCTCCTATCCGGCGACTGGGATTTAATCCTTTCCTACTACTCCATAGAAAATGAGCCACTACACACCGCTGCAGTGCAGCAACGCTTTAATAATCATGTCTCCCAGCACGGTATGCCGGATACCTCGTGGATGCTACCCGCGCCACCACCAGCAGAAAGCCTATCCATAACCACAACAGCCGTATACGTTGGTGCAGTCACGCAGCTATCCGCAACCCTAAACCCAACCAACGCCCGCCAAAGGATAGACTGGACCGTAACCAGCCACAACGGCGTTACCATCTCCCAAAACGGCGTACTAACAATCGCATCCGACGTACCTGTAGGCACAGTTATAACCGCCACTGCAACAGCCATACCCGCTAACATAAGCGATACCACAGAAATAACCGTAACTGTACCAGTAGAATCCGTAATCATCAACGCACCTACCGCGCTAACACTACCCGGCAACAGACTGCAATTTTCCGCCACAGTGTATCCGCCAGAGGCGTTCCAAACTGTAATATGGGCAGTAGAAGGTCACGCAGGCGTAACCATATCTGAAATAGGGCAGTTAACCGTACCTACAACAGTGCCCATTGGCACAACCCTAACAATAACAGCTACAGCCACTGGCACAGAAATCTACGACACAGCAACCCTACAAATAACATCTTTACCCGGTGACGAAAATGGCGATAAAATATGGTGGGGTTTCTCCGGCAGGCTTCAACCAGCCACAAATAACGAAACCACAGCAGAATATCTGTTGCAATTAATCTTCACCATAAATCAACTAACCTTTAGGCTAAATGGCGAAACGCGCACCGCAGTAGGCGCGCCCTTCTTAGAAGGTGCTCGCACAATGGTACCCCTACGCACCATAGCAGAATCCACAGGTGCCGGCGTAGAATGGTGCGACGACACACAGGCTGCAATCATCCACCTATACCGTAGCCCAATGTTTACTACAGGGCAAAGAATGCTTACAATTCCAATAAGCGAACCCTTGCCCAACAACATGGGCAGTGTAATGCTAATAAACGCCCGCACATTCGTACCCCTACGCTTCATAATGGAAGCAATGGACGCAGATGTAGAGTGGCTGGAAGACACCGAACAAGCAGTTATCACCTGGTATTAACCCAAAAACCTAAAAAAACCGCTTTTTAAAGGCAAAAAAATGCCCGTAACCGCAGTGCCCACGCGGGGTTGAATGCTTTTCACCAAAAGAACAAAATTGAACAGCCTGGGATTGCATGGATAAAGTTTTCCGTGCAATCCCGGGCTGTTTTTTCTTGTTTGTTTCACAAAGCGAATAATCTGTTGGAGTTTATTGATTATATGTTTATTAATTTAAAATTTGGTGAGTTGACCGCGCAAATCTAATTTATACGGGAAAAGGCGGACGTGTGTTTTTATTCTATTGATAATCTTGTTGACTCTACCGTTACGGAATAGGCTAAACTCTCCTCAAACAGATTTTTTTGAGGAGGTTTTTTTATGAGTAATTTAACAAAAATCAGAGATGTGTCTGTCAAATATGGCATATCCGCCCGCACCTTGCGGTACTACGAGGATATAGGGCTGCTAGACAGCACCCGGGGTACGGACAATGCTTACAGGCTGTACGACGAAATGGCTGTTAAACGGCTGGAGCAGATTCTAATTTTACGCAAATTAAACATTGGAATTAAGGACATTCAGCGTATTTTTAATACGGCAGGTTCCGAAACGGTGTTGGAAGTGCTGGGCCAAAAAGTAAGCGATATAGATGAAGAGGTTGCGCTACTGCATGAACTAAGGGAAATAATTACTGCATTTATCCGCCAAATAGAGCAGGTGGATTTTAGCAAGGATTCAGATGTAAAGTTGCTTTACAGCAAAGCAAAAGAAATTGAAACGCAGCTTGTCGAGTACAGCGGCAACCCAGCTACTGTACATCGGTTGTTCGAGGTGGCAGAAAAATTAGATAAAAAAGCTGTATCAAGGTTAAATATTCCCGACAATATCTTAAAGCGGTTATTGCAAAATGTTTATTTTGTATTGGGTGATGGAGCTGCTGTTGCGGATGAACTTGGCCGAAGACATGGCATGCATGTGTATCATACCTGCGACCACCGGTACAAACATTGCCAAAATGCAGACCCAAAATTTCAACCGGAGCTCAGTTGTGCCATAGGTAATGCAGATTTTTGGGCACGCGACCCGGAAGATGCAATGCGGCATGAACGCGAAGTCGTACATGACTTCACACCAATGGTGATAATGGATTTGATTCAGCTTACCGCAAACGATGAAAAAGTTATCTGTGAAAATGACATAGATATTGAAAGTATTCTGCCGATTGTAACCAATGCCATAGTAATTTCAAATGAAAGAGCGTGGGATGATTTTCTAAGCAACTACGAAAATGAAATCCACCAACGCGATATTAATGAAGAGGAAAAAAGCAAACTTGTTCGCAAGTTGCATGTGGTATGGGGTAAAGGCAAGCCAGAGAATCCCCATGGCGTTAATGCATATGGACTAAAACAGATTTTCTTGGATGATAATTCGACAGTAGCGCAAACGGCAAATATAGTCGCGGAGTATTTTGGGCTATCAAACGATGCGCTGGAATTTATTGCGCATTTACGAAACATAGAAGGCTTTTCGGTTTGCCAAGATGAAAATGATGCGGGTAAGTGGTGGATTAACAGCAAAGAAAATCTTGTGTGCGAAGTACAAATTGAAGACACCGGTGGAGATTGGCAAGTTTGGGTTTATGGCGATTGTATTGGCGGACATGATTTACAAATAGACGAGAAAACTAAAGAAATTACATGGGCTAACATTACCTTTTGCGGAAGCTGTGGCGCAGAATGTGCTCCAGGTAGGCGCAAGACCGTTTTTGGGCGAGAGTTTGATAATGTATGCCAATCTACTTTGGTATATAAAAATCCTAATGCAGATATGCTGGATTGTTTGAAGAAAGTTGCTGTTAGCTTAAATTGTTGATATTACGTCACCATCCCTTCCTTCCTTATATAGAGGCAGATAGGCAGGAAGGGTGCAAGCATTTGGTCAAAAGGGCAAGAGCGGGAAGATAAGCGGGTGTGAAAGCTTTCATCCAAAAGGCCAAGAGGTGTCATTGTGTGAAGCAAACCCCGCCTTGCGCGCACA
>Ga0123355_10001574_pt1 | contig 31853 bp, 30 predicted proteins | sample TergutEmb28metaG_3_FD_89872 | JGI IMG/M metagenome (GOLD analysis project Ga0123355, IMG submission 89872) | Embiratermes neotenicus P1 segment gut microbial communities from Petit-Saut dam, French Guiana - Emb289 P1 | ecosystem: Host-associated > Arthropoda: Insects > Digestive system > Gut ...
TACGGAGGTTTTACAATGGACAAGTACGCAAAAGGAATGGAAATTCTTGAAGAAAAGTTCGGCAATTATAGGGACAATGTGCTTGGGCTTGCAACTATTGCTCTTGAGCTAAGTGCTGATGGTAAGCCATGCCCTATTGTACGTGATGTGGATGCTTTTTATGAAGAGGGAGCGTTTTATGTGGTTACATACGCAAAATCTACAAAAATGCAGCAAATCGCACAAAACAATGAAGTTGCTATCGCTGTGAATTTTGAATGGTTTAATGCAAGCGGCATAGGTGAAAACATGGGCTGGGTACTAAAGCCCGAAAACGCCAAAATAAGGATGAAACTTCGTAAAGCATTTGAAAAATGGTATGATATGGCGAATAACGAAAATGATGAGAATTGCTGTATTCTAAAAATCACCTTAACTAGCGGCGTTATCAACATCAACCACCACGAAACGCTGATTTACATGGACTTTGTAAACAAAGCAGCAACGGTAAAGGGGAAAAACCTATGAACAGCATGGTAAGCGCAATGAAAAAGAAGAAAAGTGGTATACCCGAAGATGTTTTGCCGATTTTTGAAGGTATTTTGCAAAGGCATCAAGATGAGTTTGGACCTCATTTAGCGGGATATACTTCTTTTCATCCTGAGTGGGATGATGAGTTTTGTAGGGCTATGAGTGAGTACCTTACAAAAGAGCAGAGATATCGTCTGTATGAAACGCAAGGGGCTTGCAATGGCGCAGGAGCAGACAAAGAGCGTAAAATATTTGCTCTTGAATATGCCCATCTTGCCCTTGATGAGAGAATGGTGTTATTTGCAGAAACTTTCAAACGATGGAAGCCTATACTAAATGACGATAACACCCTAACGCTCACTTTTAAATGTTCGCACGGTTATTATAAGCGTGCCCGAGAAGGCAAATATACCACACCACCTCCCAATGTTTGGGGCTATTTTGAGCGCTGTGCGGGAGGGAGGTTGTACGAACTGCAAAAAGCGTTGGGTATAAAGCTGAAGATAAAATCTGTTGATATATCTGCGCTCCATGAGGATGTTAATAATCCTGTTGTGTTTAGGTTTGAGATTGTGGGATAAAACTATAGTAAACGGCTATAACATCGCATAAATCCTGCATGAACGACATCCAATATGGAATCACGACTGTCAGGGGAGGTATAAAGGATATTACGGCACCTGAAGAGAAGGTACATGTCCATCCTGTACACCTACAGGTTTAAGCTCTATAACTTCATCATCTACACCGAGCTCAACAAGCCAAAAATCTTCCGCATCACCATCGGCAAGAGCAAAATGATAAACACTTCCTAGTCTATCTACAAAAGATATTCCGCGACTCGGAACAAGTTCATCATAAGTCCAAGCTACTGCAAAAGCCTCGCTAGGGTGTAAAACATCTACTTGAAACAAAGTATCGTACACTCGATGTACTAGGTGCGCACTATCAACAGGATCAGGATAAAGCTCAAGCCACCTAACATCCGTCAAAGTCACATTCGTCTCAAACGCAATAGGCATAGCTCTCCAGTCCACATCACCCCAAAACACATCATATTTGTGTAAAAATCCTTCTATAGACCTAACCGTAAGCACTACTTCGTTGGATACCGAAATAGCAGAAAATGGACGCGACGGTCCTCTAAATGATGTAACAGCTCCACCGCCAGCAGCACTACTTTCCCTCGTTATGCTCCAACGATAATGATACTCGGATATGTCACTTGCGCTAAGATTATTGACAGAAAAGGTGATGGCTCTAAGGTTATCTATAAGCTCAAAGAGCCTCTCAGCATTTTCTTCAAAGCTTGCGCCGGGCATATATTCCAAATAGAGCCAATGTGGAGCCGCGTGTATAATGTCATAAAAAACTGTCAAAGTATACGCCCCGTAGCCAAAATTTCCATGGTCTGCACCAATTTGGATAGAGTTTAGAAACCAGGTGTCATCAGGCAGTGGCAAGGAGCGTACAATACGATGTGTCTCATGAGCTACGCCAACATGAGGGATAGACTCCATTGACAAAAACTCCCTATTTGACAAAAAGCTTCTAAGCGCATGCTCCGCACTCGCCTCATCTATAACCTCATATGATTCCCACCTGCCAAGAGTGCCTAAAAACTCCACTCCAATCGGATTCATCTCAAAAATCATAATAACATCAGCATCGTGCCAACCCATATGTTTTCCAATCCAACCGTTGTCATCAGGTGCGAAAGTACCCCAGCGGATGTTGCCGTCTTCTATATCATTGGTCTGGACGATAAAGTCCAAACGCCACATTTCAACAGGATAGTTTAGCGCATTGTTAAGTTCAAATATCATCTCAAAATGATTTATATGTATGTCAAGAATGTTTGCGGGACGAACAGTTGCCATATTTTCTTCACGCACATACAGCGTTGCTATCATCTCATCAATATATACATGGGCAACTAGGTCAAGCGTATCCAGCGGGGCACTTACACCAGTAGCATTATAGCTGCTCCCAGCCCCTACCGTACCCGCGGTAAATACTGCCGCAAAGAAGATAATAATAGATACAACAAGCGAAAGTGTGGTATGTTTTTTACTCTTCATGATTGCGCGGAGTCTTTCTTTTACTGCGTGTTTTTCCGAACACATAGTTGTTCTGAGTATTGGCAGTGGCACTTTTTCATAGCTGGCTACAGATATTAATGTCTCGCCGTAACTTTGCCTAGCCATAGTGTCCATGTCGTTAATAACCACCTCATCACATGAAAGCTCACATATTCTATCAAGTTCTCTGCGAAGTATCCAAACGAGCGGGTTAAACCAATGGATAGCACACGCGAATAGTGACAGCCACTTGAACGCTATATCAAAGCGGCGCATGTGAGTTAGTTCGTGGCGTAGGATGCTTTGTAGCTGTTCATTGTACTGCTCGACCTCGTCACTTCTTAAAATAAGTGAATGTGGCAGCACAATAGTCGAGCTAAAAAGCCCGATTAGCATTGGCGTTTGCGCGTAGGAGCTTATGATTAGGTTTGGGGTGCGCTTGCCTTTTGTGAGATTGTTTAGCGCATCAAGTGTTGCTGGATCAGGCTGCACATTACCTCTGCGCAGCTTTTTTATGAAGAACGCGTAGCTTACTATACTGTAGAGCAGGATGAGTACCGTAGTCCATGGATATATTAGCATAAAGATTGTGCTGAGTATGGCAGCTATCGAAGGTTCGAGTGAAGGCGGTGGTGTAGAGTACAAACCTTCAAGGTTGACACTTTCAAATACGATATTATTTCCTTCATCAAGGCGTGTATAGTAAATGACTGTAGGCATAGGTGACCCAATCCGTGCCGCCTCTTCAAAATACGACACAACATTTCTCTCAACTACAGCATGAACAGGTGCAGCATTCGGCACACTTTCAGGCAGCACAATAACCCGAGATACAGGAATAAGCATAGCAAACAGAGCCACAAGCCAAAAATAATACTGCCCAGACTTAGGCAGACGATGGCGCACAACAGGCTTTAGCATCAAAAGCAAAAGAACTAGAATGCCGCCAGATATGCTCATAATGATAACTGTCCGAACAATCTCGCCCAAAAGTGCAGGAATCAAAGCTTATCGCCTCCTTCCATGCTAAAAAACGCTTTTAGCTCGTCAATGTCTTGTTTATTCAACTGACCGCTCCTGCACAAAGAAGCTACAAGATTCTTTGCACTTCCGTCAAAGAGTTTGTCAATAAAAGTTTGCCCCTCGGAGCGAACATACTCTTCTTGGGTGATATTTGGGCTGTATAGAGTTACATAGTGCTGTTTGGCCTCTATTACACCTTTGTCTTTTAGTCTTCCTAGGAGGGTTTGTATGGTCGACTTTTTCCAATCAGTTGTAGCTTCTAGCTCTGTTCGTATCTCAGCGTATGACAATGGGCGGTTCTCTCGCCATAGTATGCGCATAACTTCTAATTCAGCATCTGCTATTTTCATAGACATATAAATCTCTCCTTGTTTACTGTTGTAGCTATCATACTACATCAGTAAACCGCATATGTCAAGTGTAAATCTATGACTATAACAATACAACTTTCAATAATTTATTGGTGGGTCTTGAAATAACAAACCTGCTATGGTACACTAAGCATATTACTCCGCAACAAAAGCATCGGACAAAGGTTGCGGAGTAATAACTGTGAGGGGATGGCACCCATAACAAAAAACAGCAGAGTACACAGTGATTAAATTAAAAATCTGTCCCGATTGGAGTGACTTTTCTGGATAGAATACAAGTTTTTGATAAAGATAACCTGCGGATTGGTGAGACGTATCCGCGCAGGGCAAAACAGCTCGTACTTAACGGACGTGCAGTATGGATGGATGATAAGCATCTCTCCATACGTCTCGCGGATATGCTTAGTGCCGCTGATACTTGGGAGGATAAGCATATGGATATTTCTAATGAGAATTTTGAACATAATGAAGAATTAAACCATGTAGTAAATTCAAAAGAAAGTAGCAATCTAAACACCGAAACAACAGAGCAAAGTGCAGTTTTTGAGAAATCTGGAGTCACAGCTGTGCCAAGCGAAGACTTGCTTATGTACTTGGCTAAACAAAATGTTGCAAGGCGTTATGACTTGATCCGCCAAATAATTTTGTTTCCTGTTACGTTTATAATTTTGGCTGTGGTAACAAATGGATTTAGGTTCGGTGGCATGTTTTATGTAGGATTCTTTTGTGCTTGGGGGTTGCTGATAGCGTATAAGATTTATCTCGTTGTCAGGTCATGGATAATGGAACGCCCTAAAGCAAGCAAGGTTGACTATGTTCAGGCTGAGTATGAAAGGCTTAAAAATACGCCGCCTGACAAGATTCGAATGTAGGTAAAAGGAATGGAGCTGTCTCACGACAGGCAAGAAAAACCGAGCGAAAGGCGATAGCCAAAGCTCGGTTTTTTTGTTGTAAAGTTGTAAAATAGAGTTATGCGAAACCAAATATAACAGCTAAATAATAGCATAAAATCGCAAACATTTCAACTGCTACTTCCGTTAGACATCGGAATAAAGATTGAAGCCGAAGCTACGAATTCTTCTTAATTGTCTGCAATTCAATAGTATTTCTACATACACTTAACATGCTTTAGGGGTTATTACACCCGAAATAATCATAAAAAGACTGCCTCGCTAGTTTACCTTAGCAAGACAGCCCTTTTAGTATCTTGGCTTTAACTATACACCCTAAAACGGTCTCCTAAACAGGCTCATAGCAAGCAAGAGTCCAAGCATGTTGTTATTACTATTATTATCAGCACCATTCTCGCCCACTTCACTTTCAAGTTTATCTGAAGTGCGAGCTTCATCTATCAGAGGTTCAGTAGCAGAAACATTCACGTCCTCCATCTTAGCTTCAGCCGAGGCTACATTCGCACGACTCACATGCCCCATACTAACTGCATTACGTACAGACACAATATAATCCCACGTAATCGGTCCTATGATGCCGTTTGAAGTGATACCCATGAGGGTTTGGAAAGTGCGTACAGCTCCTTCTGTTATCGGTCCAAACGCACCATCCACGGTAAGCTGTGGCAATGCTGCAAAGCGCGCCCTTATCGTATTCAAATGCTCCTGCATAACAGTCACACTTGGTCCTCTTGAGCCGTTTGACATAAGCACTCCTGGATAAATAGGGTTTGTGATAGTCGGCATGTTAGAAGATGCACTCATTAGCCTCTCCCAAGTGAGGGGACCAACAATACCATCGGCATTAAGTCCAAAAATCTGTTGGAATATTCGCACCGAATTTTCAGTAAGTGGTCCAAAAACTCCATCAGCATTAAGCGAAGGTATAGCAGGGAAGAGATTGTGGAGAGTATTTAGTCTAGTCTGGATAAGCCGTACATCATCGCCTCTTGAGCCTACTCTTATCAGTGTGCCTGGATATGGCGGATTAGTAGCTGTACCAGGTCCTGTTTCTGCGTCCACGCGTATTTTGTTATACTCTTCAATGATAGCGTACCACGTGATAGGTCCGATTACACCGTCAGGGCTAAGACCAAACTGACGCTGGAAAGCAACAACTGCAGCATGTGTCAGAGGTCCGAATATTCCATCAGCTTTTAACGGTCTTCCGATTGAAGGAAATATTGTACCTATTACATTAAGGTACTCCTGCATGATGGCGACATCTGGTCCTTGTGAGCCTTGGCGAAGTGCAGTTCCCGAATAAGGAGGTCCTACAGGAAGCTGAGGTCCTGTTGGATGTTCAGGAGGTGCTGATCCTAAAGACGCAAAATACGCATCCCACAAACGTCTCCAAGTAACAGGTCCAACAACACCATCAACCGTCAACCCGTACCTTCTTTGGAATGCCATAACCGCTTCTCTGGTATTTTCTCTAAACACGCCACTTTGAACAACTAGTGGCAAGTCAGGATAAAACTGCGACAGATACGCCAAAACAAATTGAAGTTTTACAACAAGTGTGCCTCGATCGCCCATCCTTGTGATAGTTGTGGGCGGTGGATTGTGTATGTTTTGGAAGCGACCTTCACTTGTGAGTTCCGCCATCCTTCTTGCAGCGACATATATCCTCACGATTTCATACCATGTACTTCTTCCAATTACACCGTCTGGGGTCAGATTAAATATCCTTTGGAACTCTATAACCGTGCGCCTCATGTCCGCACTAAATACACCGTTGACATTTTCAATAGGCGGGATGAACCAGTTTCCACTGATTCTGTTTAGCATAAGCTGCACATAACGCACATCTGCGCCCGTGCTGCCTTCTCTCATAGTCCCAGGAAACGCCCTTGGATACGAATCTCCTATATTGGAGAAAAATCTATCCGTATATTGAATCTGTAAATCACTCGGATAATAATGATGAAGTATCTGTATCGGGCTAAAGCCCCTAAGTGCAAGCTCTTGGGAGCCCCACTGACTAAGCCCAGGACAAGTCACCCCACGCCCCGAACAGTATTCAGCAAAAAATGGCTCAACCCTGCCCTGCCTACGCAAGAAATGGTCAAATATTTCATCAACCACACGGTTTATAGTCCCAAATATCTCACGACCATACACAAAGAACTGATCAACGGCTGTGCTGTTTGTTATATCAAAGTTTCTTCCGCGGCTGCGATACCATGTGGTGTAAATCCTATTAAGCACAAAAGATATTTGGCAAAGGATATTCGCTCGAAGTGCCGCATCCTCCCATGTCGGAAAAATTTCGCTACTGGCGACGTTCTTGATATAATCTCTGAAAGGAACACGCACAACACGTGCCGTGGTATTCGGATGCCCTAAATGTACAGAGACGAACTCAGGAAGAGCAATGTCGCTTACTCGAATGGCGTTTAGTTGCTGTCCGTCAATGATACCTGGCTGCTGAGGCAGGTCTTTGTCAGGTCCTTCTTGTTTTTTATCCATCTCAGCACCATGTTGATAGGGGACATGGATTTCCTCGACATTGATTTCACGGTCTTCTCCAGGAAATAATGGCGTCAGCTCGACGGCTAAAATGCTAGTCTCGCCATCAAATATTTGGACGCCTTGGATAAATACGCGCCTATAAAGGTCGCCGCCGCATACTAACACATCATATCTATCTCTTGCGGGGGCGTTGGTGATTCGGTCGCAGTCTGCAAGGCACGGTGCTTCAAGTGTAATTAGTTCTGTCATGCCGTTGTGGTCAGTTTTAAGGGTGTGCAAAATCTCTCCGTTATGCTGTATTTCGACATGCTCACTTGTAACCGGATTCGTTCGCTCACCGACAAATAGTTCAATACGTAAAAAACCCGTTGCCATAAATAAAGTTCACCCTTTCAGATTTGAATCTACTTTATTATAGTAAAGTAGCATGGACACAGTGCAAAGAAATCAAAGGGTTTGATAAAATATAGTCGCGAAATATAAAAAAGAGCCGAAAATAACTTTTCCGACTCTAGTTTATGATTTTTTATTCACCCGGAGTGCCGTTCCCAAATTTTGAGTCCTAGCAAGTGCTAGGTGGGTTCCCGCATGGATACGTCCGTCTTCCGCTGCCCAAAGGGAATTATCTTGCGGCCTGACGTAGGAATCTGGATATGAGGATCCCTTATAAAAAACTGTAGGTTCAAAATATGGGTTGTCGTACACCCCAGGATGAGTTGTTAGTTTATTATAATTGAGCGCAAAACTTTTTACAAGGGGGGAGCTTGAACTTTTTGTCTGACAATATCACCCATTTTTCTTAGATGGACACCGAAGATAACCCTTGAGTCTTATCAAGAACCCAATAAGAACAAAAACATCGGCAAGATTAAATATCGGTGTAGGTCGCCTTGACTCAAGATATATATAGTCTGTAACCTCGCCCTTTACTACTCTGTCGTATACATTGCTGAGTCCGCCGCCTACCATAAACGATACGCCCATTTTTGACACTTTATCTGTTGCACTTTTGTACTCACCCCACAGACTAATAAGCCCAACAACAGAAAAAACAAGAAGCAGCCCGCGCTTGTTTGAAAAAGTACCAAATGCCATACCTCGATTTTTCACATTAGTTAGGTTTAGTTTAGGGATAAAGCTTTTGTAGCTTTCGCCTTCTTTTAAGTTTTTATTGACCCAATTTTTACATACTTGGTCTATTAAAAATGTTGATATCGCTAATATTTTCATGCTCGACATCCTTTTAAGGTGATAAAATCATTTTAGCATTTACAGCAATGGTTCGCAAGTGATATACTATAAAAAAACAAAGGGAGGGTTATAAATGGCTCTTGTAACAACTACTAAAATGTTTGAAAAAGCGTTTGATGGAAACTATGCAATCGGTGCTTTTAACATCAATAATATGGAGATTATTCAAGCTATAACATGTGCAGCGGCGGCTAAGAATTCTGCGGTTATGCTACAAGTATCAAAAGGCGCGTTAAAATTTGCAGGACCTGGCTATTTAAAAGGGATGGTCGATGCTGCCGTAGCGGAAACGGGAATAGATATAGCTTTGCATCTAGATCATGGTCCAGACATAGAAAGCGTTAAAGAATGCATCGACTACGGCTTTACCTCAGTTATGTTCGACGGGTCGCATTATGAGTATGAAGAAAATGTCAAAAAGACAAAAGAGGCAGCTGACTATGCGCATTCTAAAGGCGTTGTTATAGAGGCTGAGCTTGGTCGTTTGGCGGGGATTGAAGACGATGTGAACGTTGATTCAAGAGACGCTACATATACAGACCCTGAGCAAGCGGCTGACTTTGTAGCTAGAACAGGCGTTGACTCATTAGCCATAGCCATAGGCACAAGCCACGGGGCATACAAGTTTAAAGGTGAAGCTAAATTGGACTTTGGACGCTTGGCTAAAATTACTGAAAATCTTGATAAATACGGGTTTAAGAAGTATCCGATAGTTCTACACGGAGCATCAGCAGTTGATCCTACGGTAGTTGAGCTATGCAATCAGTATGGCGCGCAAATTAAAGGTGCAAAAGGTATGCCAGCAGAGATGCTTAGAAAAGCCGCATCTATGGCTGTATGCAAGATTAATATGGACACGGATTTAAGACTAGGTATGACAGCCGCTGTGAGAAGGGCGCTCGCAGAAAAGCCAGACGCATTTGACCCAAGAGGATATTTAGGGGATGCGAGAATGTTTTTACAAGCGATTGTTGAAGATAAGATTGATAATGTGCTTGGCTCTGCAGGATCTATGAGGTAATTTATAAATATAAAAAAAGGCGCACACTACGCGCTTTTTTTATACTTATATAATTACGAATCCTAATCCCTAGCCCTAATCCCAAACCGACCCAAAAACTCAACTGCCACAGCACCCATAGGCAAAACAGCCAAATCACTTCTCTTGATTCCGCCTATTAAGATCATTATAACAAAATAGAAGCACAGACCAACAAATATTGCAAATAGTAAAGCTACTGAATTGCTGGAAATCAAGAAGAATATCGAGTTATAGGTTAAAAAGCATACTATGCTCATTAAAATTGCGCCAATCATAGGTTTGCCCAGCATATTACCAAAGTCAGGTTTTGCTCCTGTAAGTTTGTAAACGAAGTATATATTTATAGGTGCGGCGATAGCATAGCATACTATCGTACTTATTACCGCACCCAATATGTTTATGGACGGTATCGGCAGCAATATAAAGTTTGCAATAACTTTGAAAACACAGCCAACAAGTGCTGCAAATACAGGAATCTTGACTTGCCCAATCCCCTGGAGTACTCCTGTGGAAATTTGATTAAGTGCTAGAAAAATTACGCTGATAAAGCCGACCCTAAGAAGCAGTCCACCCTCTGGCGAGGTCGGGAATAGAAGAATTAAAATTTCATCGGAGAATAAACCGATACCAAACGCTGCGGGTACACAAATTACCATTGCGAGTCTGATTGCCATATTTATCCTCTGTGACACACTCTTCATATCGCGTGTTGCGGCGGCGGCTGATATGCCAGGAATAGACGCTGTACCCATACTTGAGGCTATGGTGACTGGTAATGTGGTTATTGCCATAAATTTAGCGGTCAGCTGTCCGTAAAGTGCTAGAATCTCACCATGGCCAAGCTCGCCGCTTCTACCCATCAGATTCATCACCATATAATTGTCAATGAGGGCTGCTGCACTAAATATAGCAGTTCCAGCAATGATAGGAAACGACGTTTTTATAAGTTCGGATGCTATGGCTCCTTCGCTTTCGTTAGTTTCATATGCGCGATTTTTATGAATACTTTCTTGGATGTTTGGTCTTTTTTTCTTATAAATCGTGAGAAGTACAACGAGTCCCACAATAGCACCTACCCCGGTAGCTGCATTACCGCCCGCCGCCGCATACGACACGTTAATCCTGAAGAGCATAAATACTAAAAACAAGCTCATAAAAGCGTTTATAATTTGCTCGATAATTTGGCTCATTGCGGTAGGCATGGTATTGTTCATGCCTTGAAAATATCCCCTAAAAACGCTGAGTATCGCAAAAACGAATACTGTCGGCGCAAGGGCTCTAATACTCAGAAAGACTTCGGGCGTCTGTAAAATATAACTGAAAAACCCAGCACCAAAAAACAGTATAAGGCTGCCCATAAGTCCCGCACATATAGCGAACTTTAAAGCGACCAAAAACACCTTATGCGCATTGCCGGACTGATTAAAAGCAAGCCTTGCACTAACCATCTTAGATATAGCCGCAGGAAGCCCCGCAGACGATAATATAAGCAAAAAGTTATATATAATGTGACCCTGATTATAAATGCCCATGCCCTTGTCGCCTATCATCGCTTGCATAGGCAGCTTGTACATAAACCCAATCACACGCGAAAAAATCCCGGCACTGGCTAAAATAGCTGCCTGGACTACAAAAGAGGAGCTTCTGTTTTTAGAATTTGAATCCATTAATGTTACTCTCCTGAGTGTTTGCGATATAGTAACATTATCGCCAAACTAATATATTTCCAGTCTTTGTTATAGCATAGTATCACGCCTTAACAAAATAGACACAAGTTGTATTTTACCAAATAAAAGTGATTATGGCAAGGGGTAGAAAGTGTGAACAGAATACCCATTTGCAGTAATTTGCGATATATCCACTACCTTGTAGGGTGGAGCTTCCATGCCTAATCGCAATGGCTGTAACCGCAATATTTCTCCTATGCTCAATATGCGGGCGGCAGATTGCCGCCCCTACAATACAGCAACATCCACACAACGTAGGGGCGGGGTCATCCAGCCCGAAAAACTCCCAGTGTGCGCCAGCATAAATTACCTCGTGCGATAACATCCGACGAATAGCCCACAAACTATCCCCTTGTCATTGCGAACTTAATCCGCAATCTTCTTTAGGGGCTAAATTGCGGCAATATTTCCCAACAGACATACGTGCGGTGGTGCAAGCGCAACCCCTGCAGGGGTACAAATTCATAATTTTTACATCTACAACTGTGCAAAAGCCTCTTTTATAAGGGCGATAGAATTGTCAAGCTCCGCGCGTTGCTTATCCGTCAGCACAGGAATAGTACGAGATACAATCCCCGACTTATCCAGCTTTGTTGGCACAGAGTAATAAGCCCCTGCTTCTTTATCATAACCAGACACACTAAGCTCCTCGTCACTGAGTCCAGCTATAGCTTTAACAATTTTCCCCATACATGCGCCAATGGCGAAGTTAGTATAACCTTTAGCGGAATAGACTGTCCAGCCTGTGCCACATGCGGCTTCTCGCGCTTCTTGGCTAACATCGCCTAGAGCTACTTGACTGTCGCCATGCTCGCCTATTATTAGACAGTTGTCATTATTTGCGCGGTCGCGTAGACGTGCTGTGTCTATTACTGCGCCGCTGCCTATGACTCTGTTTGGGCTAAAGCTTGTTTGCTCTTGCATATACCACGCGACCACATCACAAGGATTTGTAATAGATATGATTACGCCTTGGAAGCCGCAACCTTTAAGCTGAGAAGCAACGTCCTCTACAATTCTTTTGACCAATAATAAATCATCCAATCGGTTCTCATTTGCCACATTGTTTGTAGGATACGCCGAAAAGATAACGATGTCCGCATCAGCAAGAGCGGTATAGTCGTTTTGAGTAAATTTTATGTTCCTTGAGAGTGCTTTGGCTGTATCTTTTAGCTCTAAAGTCTCTGCGTGCACGCGATCCTCTCTTGTGTCAATTAGTACTAAGTCCGTCACTAAGTTTTCTAAAATCAATGTGTATGCTACTGTGCTGCCTACGTTGCCTACGCCTATTATGCCTATTTTCATGATTTTGCCCTCCGTATGTTTTTGATGTGCCGTGTCAGTGTATCTTCATACCTAGCTTACAAACCATATCTCCGAATATGTGACATCGTAACAAATCCTTGCTTATCGTAAAATTGATTTGCTTCTTTTGCATTAACTAAAGAGATAAGCTCAACATAATCAAGATGGCGCTCAACACTCCACTTCTTCGCTACTTCAATTAGCGCATGTCCAATTCCTTGTTTTCTAAATGGAGCAGTTACCATAAAAGCCATAATTTCAGCATAAATGTGAGGAACGATAGAATTATATGGTAGTGTTTTTGCTTGATTTATATGGATGAATCCTATGGCAACGCCGTTTTCTTCGGCAATCAAAAAATCTGCATCATCACTTTCAATAATAGTCTTAGGGTATTCTCCGCTTTCGATATCTGCATTGCAATACATCGGCTGTAAATTTGCATTGTAAGCAAAGAATTCAGTCAAAAGTGGGCATAATGCTTCTATATCGTTTTGTGTTGCGACTCTTATTTCCATATTTGCACCTCCTTCTCCCCAATCCTCAAAGAAGCCGAAGCATTCAAAAACAACCCTGCCAAATCACCGTCCAAATAACTATAATACCCCCGTGCCGCAATCATAGCCGCATTATCCGTACACAAAACCCTAGACGGTACAAAGAACTCTATACCATTCTCCCGCGCTGCACTCAAAAGATTATCCCGCAAAAACGAATTACAAGCCACTCCACCACAAAAGGCTAATTTTGTCACGCCATTCGCCTTGCAAGCAGCAATTGCTTTCGCCACAATCACGTCGCTTATGGTCTGCTGAAAAGATGCGGCTACATCCGCTTTATTTATCTTTTGCTCCATCATATTCATTCTGTTTAGGTAGTTAATCACCGCTGACTTAAGACCAGAGAATGAGAAGTCCAAATTGTCCTCAGATATCATCGCGCGTGGAAAGTCTATGGCATGAGCATTGCCCTCACGTGCTAGTGCCTCAAGCTTAGGCCCTCCAGGGTAACCAAGACCTAAGACCCTCGCCACCTTATCATATGCTTCGCCAGCCGCATCGTCTTTTGTAGCACCTAATATTTTAAAGCTGCTGTAGTCCTCCATATACACAAGATGAGTATGCCCGCCCGATACCACAAGCGATATAAGTGGCGGCTCAAGCTCCTTATCCTCTATAAAGTTGGCAAAAATATGCCCCTCGATATGATGTACACCAATAAGCGGCTTGTCTATCGCAAAGGCGAGAGCCTTCGCATAAGCAAGTCCCACGAGAAGCGCACCCACAAGTCCAGGTCCATAAGTGACTGCAATAGCGGCGATATCTTTAAGCCCAACATTCGCCTGAGCGAGTGCCTCATCCACCACACCTGAAATATCATAAATATGATTCCTTGACGCTATTTCTGGTACGACCCCGCCGTATTTTTCATGTATGTCTATCTGCGACAAGATTACGTTTGATAGTATCTCACGCCCGCTTTTTACAACTGCTGCGGCTGTTTCGTCGCATGATGTTTCTATCCCTAAGATTATAATGTCTTTGTCCAAATTATTCACCTTCGTTGTGCTGCTTTGTCTTTTTCCACAAAGTAAATTGTATAAATGCCAATACTAAGGCTGCAAGCAGTATAGCGAAATAAGCCCTTTCAAAGAGTGTGTCAAAAGTAGCTGACAGACTGTAGACACTTGTTATAAAGCTGTCTATAGATAGTCTAGCACCTTCTAACGCTGCTCCGAACCTCGCCATAAATGACATTTGTATAGCTGTTTGTAGTCTAGCGATAGCATCTTGCCTCATCATAATAACAAAGACTATCATCATAATTATGACAAAATTTAAGACGAAGGTTACTTGCAAGCGGGTTTCATTTTTGCTTATGGCATCATCTTTTTTTGCTAAAGACATCTCACTTATTTGCTTCATAATTGTCGTTTCTAAATCACTTGGTGCAAGATTGATATTAGTATTAGCATTCTCTTCCAAAATTGCATTTACAATAGCTTCGTATGCAATGAAGTCTTCTCTGCATTTTTTGCACTTCATAAGGTGTTTATCAAGCCACTCAGACTCCATTAAGCTTATGCAACTATCCCTATGTTTCACGAAATATTCATGCGCTTTAGAGCAGTTCATAAGATTCACCCTCTTCCATGCTGAGCAGGTCTGCTTTGAGCAGCTTTCTTCCCCTGAAAATCCTATTTTTCACTTTTGACAGTGGCTCCTCTATAACATTGGCAATCTCTTGATAACTAAGCCCCTGCTGATGGTATAAAATTATCGGAACTTTATACATCGTGGGCAGATTTTCAACAATTTGCTTCAAATTTTGTGCGCGTTCTTTTTCTATGTAACGCACTTCAGGCGAAAGTTCGCCTAGAACCAAGTCTTGCCGCTCATCAAGCGATATTGTCTGGTGCTTTTTCTTACGCCTTGTGTCAATTACATGGTTTGTGGTTATGCGCATAATCCATGTGCTGAATGCAAACTCAGGATAGTATTTATCCAAATTTTTGTAGACTTTGATGAAGACTTCTTGCGCTAAGTCATTAGCTTCTTCCTTGTCCGCGACCATCCGTAAGATGATGGAGTAGACGAGGTTTTTATATCTGGACACGAGCTCAGAGAAGGCGTTTGGGTCACCTTCTTGACAGGTTTTTATTATTTCGTAGTCGGTTAGGGGTTTTAGGTCTTTCATAATCACTCATCCTCAAACGTAACAGTCGTATTCTTCCTATCATGACCCAAGCGTGTATGTGGGAATATATCCGTTGCATTATGCAAAAACTCCTCAGGATTCGTCAAAGACGGACTATAATGAGTTAGCCACAGCTTTTGAACCTCGCCCAATTTGGCAATTTCTGCCGCTTCTGAAAACAGCATATGCTTGTATTCACGCGCTTTGTCAATCTTATCATTATCGCCATAGATACCCTCGCATACAAATAAGTCAGCGCCTCTTATGAAGTCTGGCAGGGCGTTTACAGGTCTTGTGTCGGTGCAGTAGGCTATTTTTATACCTTTACGCTCATCGCCCATTACCATGTCAGGAGTATATGTTTTATCGTCAAAAGAGACTGTCTCGCCGCGTTGAAGTTTTGACCACATCTGTTTTGGAATGCCCAATTCAAGCGCGTTTTCAAGATTAAATTTAGCCAAGCGATTAATACATACCGAATAAGCATAGCATTTTGTCCTATGCTCAAGGGGTAGAGAGTTTATGATGAATCCCGATATTTCAAACTGTTCCGAGCCATCTATCTCGATAAATTTAAGCTCAAAGGGCAGATCTCTAGACACCACAGTAAGCCCAGAGACAACCGCCGAAAGCCCTTTAGGTCCAATAAGCGTAAGTGGCTCTTCGCGCCCTGCATTACCAATAGTAAGCAAAAGCCCAGGAAGCCCCGTAATATGGTCAGCATGGAAGTGGGTAAACATGATAACATCAATGTTTTTAAAGCCCCAACCAAGTATCCTGAGACTAACCTGAGTACCTTCTCCGCAGTCAATGAGCGCAAAGCGTCCGTTATATCGCATAAATAATGATGTCAAAAATCGACCGGGCATCGGCATCATGCCGCCGCAGCCTAATAAGGCAATGTCTAGCATAGTTACCTCTCTTTGTTATTTATAGTTGGTTTTAACTATAGTTTGTAACCTGTTGCAGGGCGATGGGCAAGAAACTTAATTATAACAAATTCACTAAATAAAGATAGGCAATTTATATTACCAGTGTAATTATGATACTATTTTAGCACAAACTTGGATTTGTTACAAGGCTTGCGAGTCTTCTACTTCTATGCTTCTCCTATTGCGCATAAAATAAGCATGTAGCAACTTAGAGACTACCCCTAAAAGGAAGTGTTTAAACGTGAATGAATTTTTCTTGCTTATTGGGCAAATATTTTTAATAGCACTTGTGCAGCTTATTTTGGAGCTTTTGATTGACGCGTCTAAGAGACCTCTACAGGCGACACTTATTAATGTGGCGTGTTTTTTAGGCGGGTTGTATTTGGTGCTTGACTTTTTGTTTGGGCGTGTTTGGAGCAGCCTTAGCGCTATGATGCAGTTTCGGTAAAAGATTTGCCGCTACCTCAGATAGAGACTAATTGACTTGTAGTGTAATAAAGGGTATTATATGTATAATACCCTTTCTCTGTGTTTCTGGAGGTGATTTTATCCATATGAAAAAGCTTGCTCTTATATACAACCCCAATGCGGGTGATAAAAGTTTTGCGCTCAACTTAGACAGCGTTGTGAATGCGTTGCAATTCGGCGGATTTGATGTTTGTGTACATCGTAGCGAGAGTCCTGAATCCATAGTGGCATATATAGATAGGCTTAGAGGTGAGAATATAGATACAGTGGTCACTTGCGGCGGTGATGGTAGTATCAATATTGCCATAAACGCTATTATGACAATAGGGCTTGAGGTTAAATTAGGTATTATTCCGGTGGGTACGGCTAATGACTTTGCTGTGCATCTTGGTATTTCTAAAAACCCTGTTTTAGCTGCTGAGATAATAGCTGCTGGAAAGGTTGAGCTTATGGACTTAGGCAAAGTGAATGATAAGTATTTTATGAACGTATTTGCGGCGGGATATCCTGCTGATGTGTCAAACAGCTCATACGGAGGCGCTAAGAACCTTTTGGGCAAAATGGCGTATTATATGCGAGGTGCACAGGAGTTGCAGAGCTTTACGCCGATAACAGTGGATATTACAAACTCCGAGCGTACCTTTAGAGAAGAGCTAATGTTCGCGCTTGTTCTAAACGGCACGGGGGCAGGAGGCTTCATGAACTTGACGCCCGGCGGATCTTCATCTGATGGGCTATTGGACTTTTTGGCGATTAGGAAGCGTAGCAATTTTACGAGTTTTCCGCAGCTTTTAATCAAGATTATGCGCGGCAATCATTTAGGTGATGACAGTATAGTACATTTTAGGGATAATTTTATAAAACTTGAAAGTTTTGGGAAGCCAAGTACCAATATTGATGGAGAAGAAGGACCGCCCATGTCGGTGGTTATAAAGAATATACCGAAGGCTATTGGGATGTATGTGCCAGAGGGGCAACAAGCATATACTAAACTACAAGGAGACACAAATGGACATTAAATATGAACTTGCGAAAAAAATAAGCAGCGAAATAGAGTTGGATTTAGAAGAGATCGTATCAGCAATTGAGATTCCTGCAAACGCCGACATGGGGGATTATTCTTTTCCATGTTTTAGACTTGCAAAGACTTTGAAAAAAGCACCTCCCGTTATTGCTTCTGAACTTAGCGAGAAAATGAGTAGTGTTTTTTTAGCGGACAAGCTTTCTTTTGTAGAGAGTGTTGAGGCTGTGACTGGTTATGTGAATTTTAGGCTGTGCAAGGAGTTTGTTGTCTCTGAGTCACTTAAGGCGGTTTTAAAAGAGGGTGCGGCTTATGGCAGCTCTAAGCTTGGCTGCGGCAAGACAATAGTAATCGATTATTCATCGCCGAATATAGCAAAGCCTATGCACATCGGTCATGTGCGCACGACTATGATAGGCGCGGCTATTTCTAAGACGCTTAAGTTTTTAGGCTATAAAGTTGTCGGTATAAACTATCTTGGCGACTGGGGAACGCAGTTTGGCAAAGTAGCAGTCGCGATAAGCAAGTGGGGGAATGAACATTCTCTTTCAGGCGGAGTTAAGTCTCTTGTTGAGCTGTATGTTAAGTTTCATGATGAGGCGGAAGCGAATCCAGCTCTATTAGACGAAGCGCGTGCATGGACAGTTAAAATGGAAGAGGGCGATGAGGAGTCTTTAGTCATTTGGCGTGAGATTTGTGATGTGAGCCGCAAAGAGCTTGATGTGATATACAAGAGGCTTGGAATCGAGTTTGACAGCTACAGAGGCGAGAGCTACTACAATGATAAAATGGAGCCAGTTGTACAGGAGCTTAGAGACAAAGGTCTTTTGACTGAGAGTCAGGGTGCTCAAGTTGTTATGATGGATGAGTGGAATATGCCGCCTTGCTTGATTTTACGATCAGATGGTGGGACGCTTTATCCTACAAGGGACATCGCCTCTGTCAAGGATCGTTATGAGCTTTATAACTTCCACAAGGCTCTGTACGTTACAGGGATTGAGCAGAAGCTGCATTTCGCGCAGTGGTTTAAGGCGGTCGAGCTTATGGGCTATGATTATGCGAAGGATTTGGAGCATATTGCATACGGTCTTATCAGCTTAGACACAGGAAAGATGTCAACGAGAAAAGGCAGTATCATTTATTTGGACGAGCTGCTTGATGAGGCGAAGAACAGAACGCTTGAGATTATCAACGCGAGAAATCCAGAGCTGCCGAATAAAGAGATAATTGCTGATCAAGTTGGTATCGGAGCGATAATATTTAACGATTTGTACAACAATCGTATCAAAGATATTACCTTCTCGTTTGAAAAGATGCTGAATTTTGAGGGCGAGACTGGTCCTTATGTGCAGTATTCAGCGGCTAGAGCTAATTCTGTGCTTTTGAAAGCTGATGCTGACATGGAGAAAATTAAAGCGGGAGATATTGACTACTCACTTATAACAGATAAAGCAAGCGTAGATATTGCGAAGCTTATATACGCGTATCCAGACAAGATATTGGAGTCTGCGAACCGTTATGAGCCGTATATAATCGCAAGGCATCTGATGGCTATCGCGCAAGCATTTAACTATTTCTATCATGAGAATCCTATATTGAACGCGGAGCCTGAAGTTAGGAAGGCTAGACTTGCTGTTGTGTATGCGGTTAGGGAAGTGTTGAAGGCGGGGCTTGGATTGTTGAATATTTCTGCGCCTGAGAAGATGTAGAAGAAAGGAACACAATGCTATCATTCGACGAATTTGGCGACATTTTGGAAGAGGTCGCTCACGAAATGCCGGAAGAACTTTACGGTCGCTTAAATGGCGGCGTTATTTTACTGCCTGATGAAAAGATGCACTCTGAAAGTTCGGAGTTAGTTCCGCTTTTTATCTTAGGCGAGTATCATGTCAATCGAATTGGTCGTTATATCAACATATATTACGGCTCTTTTATGCGCACTTACTCATACCTTCCAGAAGACAGGCTCAGAAAACAGATGGAGCATACGCTAAAGCATGAGCTTCTTCACCACCTAGAGAACTTGGCGGGTGAGAAGGGTTTAGAGATTGAGGATGAAGTGCGGCTTAATAGATACCGAGAGCACTTGAGAAGGATGTCTATGGATAGGGGCAAGGAAAAGGGTGACTTTTGATGAATCGATTTGGGAAAGTTGTAGCTTTGCTGTTTGGCGTTTGTATTTCTATGGCTCTTACGTCTTGTGGAGGGGCAGACGACAACTCTTACGTGGCGACTAACGATTATGATACTGTTTTGACAGAAGAGCGTTACGATGAAACGGATAAGGATGACGATGCCACTGAGCCTATAACCCAAGCACCCTTTACAGGAGAAATCGTTCCAAGAAGTGAATTTCTTTGGCAGGATGAAAGAGACCAAGGCTGGGAAATGGATGTTAGACATTTCGCGGCAAAGGCTCTTAGACAGCATCCTTTGCTAATTGATTTTGACTTTGGTAATCCTAGTTTGGCGTTTGGACTGGCTAGAGATGACTATTATTTAGCTGCTCAGGTTTATGAAGGGCTTTTGCGCAGAGCTATTGTGCGTGGTGGGATTGAGGTCGCTGACGATAGTGTGGATGGAATGCGAAAGGCTTTTCGAGACTACATTATCCAGAGAACGAATGAGCTGATACTTGATATTCCATATCTTAATGATGATGAGATTTTATTTAGTTTGGCTGCGATGGGAGTCCTTTTTATTGACCATACCAGAATGGGCTTGCCTATGGGTGATGTTTTCCCGATGGAGCTTATTTCGCTTTATAATGGGATTTACTTTATCGGGCTTCCTGCTAGATATGAGTCTGCTTTGTACGGCGAACTTATTGCTATAAACGATATAGGCATTGATGAAATTGTAGAAAGGTTCACAAAAATAATTTCGCATGAAAGCGAGCATTACTTAAGAAATATTCTTACTGCGCCTGTTGAAGAAGACCTTATTGGTCTCAGGCACTATGTTGTGCGACCGTTTCTTGCTGAATTCTTGGTGCTAAATTATTTATCTGTAGTCGATGATTCGGGGAGAGCTACTTTTACGATTAGAGGTATAGACGGCGAAGTATTTGATATACGGCTAAGTGCGATGGATAGAGCAGACGCTATGGATTATGATTCATTCGCGCGTCATGAGTTTAGGACACTGCACCATATGAATTCGGAAGAAGTTTTTTGGTATGAATATTTTTCTAAAGAGAGTTTGCTATATGTTCGGATTAACACCTTTGTATATAGGTCTGGTGCTGACTTTCAAGCAACAAGTGCTAGATTGATGGAGGAACTTGAGAACTGGACGGGTACGATAGAGCGTATTGTCATTGACTTTAGGCAAAATCCAGGTGGTGTTTTTAATTGGCCTACATCATCTGATATGCATCTTATATCTGAACTCTCTGACTCGGTATATGTTATTATTGACGCAGGGACATATTCTCAAGCGGTTATTACTACTTCAAATATTACGCGCCTGATAGATAATGTGATTGTCATTGGCGAACCTGCGGGGCAGATTGACAATATGTTTGCGGGGGATGGTAGCACATTGCCTCGAAGTGGCATGAGGTATAATGTGGCTCAGAGAATGTGGATTGGTTCTGATAGTGATGATATTGCTCTAAGACCTGACATATTTATCCCGCTGACTATAGATGATGTCATGAATAGCCGCGACCCTGTTATGGATTTTATTTTTGGGTTGTAGAGAGCGTTTTGTTTTCAAACTCCATTTTCAAAAATGAGCTTTACATAATCCAAAGTTCAAAGTATAATGATAGTGGAAAATATCGACCTCTTTTCGCAAGAGGGATATTTTTTCAAAAATATTGTTAAAAAAATGGCAAAGTTGCAGTTTGACGAAACGATGTAAAAACCAAGGAGGCTTATCATGGAAACAAGACAAGAAAAGGACTGCATCGGCTTTATGGATATACCAGCTGATGCCTACTATGGCGTACAGACCGCTCGTGCGTGGGAGAACTTTAATATTACAAGACATCCGCTGCACCCTGAGTTCATTGTAAGTATTGCAGAGGTTAAGAAAGCAGCGGCAATGACCAATGCCCAAGTAGGCTCGCTTGATGAAAAGCGTGCGAATGCTATAATGGCAGCTTGTGATGAAATTATCGAAGGTAAGTTCCATGACCAGTTTATAGTTGATCAAATTCAAGGTGGGGCGGGTACTTCCTTTAATATGAACGCAAATGAGGTTATAGCAAATCGTGCTATTGAAATTATGGGCGGCAAAATTGGCAGTTATGTCCTTTGCCATCCAAATGATCATGTAAACTGTGCTCAGTCAACCAATGACGTGTTCCCGTCGTGCGGGCGTATCACGTTTCTTAGGATGATTGATATAGCAATCTTTGAGCTTGAGCGTCTTCATAAAGTGCTTAATGAAAAAGCGGACAAGTTTGACCATATAATTAAAATGGGTAGAACCCAGCTTCAAGACGCGGTACCTATCCGCTTAGGTCAGAGCTTCCGTGCATATGCTACAGCAATAAGTAGAGATATCTCCAGATTCAACCGTACAAAAGGCGAGCTGAGAGAGCTCAACTTAGGCGGCACAGCGATAGGTACAGGGCTTAATGCACATCCTGACTACATAAGAAATGTTGTAGGCAATTTGGCGAAAGTTACAGGGCTGGATTTAGTTCAGGCTTCGGACTTGATAGATGCGACACAGAATCTGGATGGTTATGTATCAGTATCGGGAGTTGTTAAGAGTTGTGCGATGAGCCTTTCCAAGATATCTAACGACCTAAGACTTATGTCATCAGGACCTCAAGCGGGCTTTGGTGAGATAAACTTACCGCCGAGACAGTGTGGTTCGTCAATCATGCCAGGAAAAGTAAACCCTGTTATCCCTGAGGTTGTCAGCCAAGTAGTATTTAATGTTTTTGGCAATGATTTGACGATTTCTATGGCAGCAGAGGCGGGGCAGCTTGAGCTTAACGCGTTTGAACCTATTATGTTCTACAAGCTATATCAATCGCTTGACACTTTGACAAATGCTATTCGTACATTTATCGACCACTGTGTTGTTGATATTACTGCCAATGAAGAATTCTGTCGTATGACAGTGGAAAACAGCGTTGGAATCGTTACTGCGGTTAGCCCATTCATAGGATATAGCAGAGCAAGTGAAATTGCGAGAGAAGCGATGGCTACAGGTGTATCGGTTAAGAATATCGTTCTCAGGGAAGGACTTCTCTCTGAAGAAAAACTTGCTGAAATCCTTAATCCATATGCAATGACGGAGTGGAATCAATAAACTTCAAAGCTCATACGTATAGATTGATGCGATTGTTAAACTTGGGAAAGTAACACCATTGCATTTGCGATATAATGTGTGTTACAATGGTCACATTAAACACAATAAAAAGGAGCGATTAGCTAAATGAAAAAGAAAATTTTAGGTATTGCTTTAGTTTCGGCTATGCTGATAAGTGCTTTTGCTGCATGTACGCCTACAGAAAATCAAGCGCCACCCGCGCAGCCTCCGGCGCAAGGGCAGCAAGCACAAACCCCTGCGACACCTGCTGACCCAGTACCCCCAGCTGAGGGTGAAATTTTTCAAAGAGGAATTACGGTAGTAGGTGCAGGTGAGACTGTTTCTGTAACTCCGGCACACCACGGTCAATTAATCGGTCACTGGATGAACGTTATGACTCATAATGGTCTTTTCAGAGTATCTGAAGATGCTCTTGAGCCTGTTCCTGACTTGGTTTATGAGTGGACTGCTCTTACAGACACATTGTTTAAAATGAGACTTCATGAAGGCGTTATGTTCCATAATGGTGACATTTTGACAGCTCATGACGTGGCGCTTTCTTTGGAGTATGTAAGAAGATATCCGTATCAAAGAGGTAATCAGGCAGCAGTTGACAGCTGGGAAGTTTATGATGACCTTACAATCTTAATTGATACGGGGATTGCAAACGTTACTTTCTTTAATCAACTAGCTCACCAAGGCAACTTTATTTTCCCCGGTGCTTTGATAGAGGCGGGTCATGACTTTGCTACTGACCCAATAGGTACAGGTCCGTTCATGTTTGATGAGTGGAGAGCTGGAGACTTTGTACACTTTGTAGCTTTTGAGAACTATTTTGACCAAGATCGTTTTCCAAGAGTAGGCTATGTAAATTGGAGATTCATACCTGAAGGCTCATCAAGAACCATAGCACTTGAAAATAACGAAGCAGACTATATCATTGACGTTCCTCTGCCTGACCTTAACAGGCTTAGAGACAATTCGAACGTAATGGTTATGGAGCGCGAGGGTGCCACATATTCGCATCTTGTACTGAACCCAACTCGCGCACCGTTTGACAATATCCATGTGAGACACGCAGTGGACATGGCAATGGATAGAGAAGCTATGCTTATCGCAAGTTTGGACGGTGTTGGTATTGCGCTTTCTGCGGCTGTGCCTACATTTTTCCCTGGTGCATCAACCGCAGGAACAAGAGAGTTTGACCCTGAGGGAGCAAGAGCACTACTTGCCGAGCATGGACTTGACCCTGCAACGCTTGGTTTTGAAATGATAGTCAGTGATGAAGTAACAAGACGCCGCGCAGAAGTTGTTCAAGCAAATGTGGCGGAAATCGGCATCCCTGCTACTATTACCCAAATGGACTTCGCCGCTATGAGTTCTCAAACTTTGGATGAAACAGCATGGCAAGCGTCTTTCCAAGGGCAAACGGCAACTAACCTACCAATATTTACAAGATCAATGTTCCACTCAGCATCACTTGAGACAGGAAACCGCGGTCGCCACAACATGCCAGAGCTTGACGCATTGATTGATGAATCTTTTATAACGTTTGACGAGCCTGCGAGGCTTGCAATTCTTGAAGAGATTTCGTATATTGCTAACCAAAATGCAACACAACTTGGTACTAATATGAATATCGCTATCAGAGCATTTAATGTAAACCTTAGAGTTCCTGAGCTTGCGGCGAATGGGTTTATGTACAAAAATATGATTTACTGGGCTCAATAATTAGCTTTAAACTCACGCGAAGAGGCTGCACCTTAGAAGTTTCTTTGCGTGAAGTGTAAATAATGCCGAAGGACGCATAGTGATAGCGTATCTTCAAACCCTAAAAGGATATGATTCTATGTTACATTATGGCGGGCGGCTGAAAGCCGCCCGCTAAAATTTTAGAAGGCAATGATTGGAGTGATTGCCTTCTTACCTTTTGCCTTCACCTTGAGGATGTTGAAGACGACCTAGCCCCTACAGTTTTTTATAATAGCAACCGACTATAGGAGAGGAAGTTATTCCTATGAAACGGAAGAGAATATATGTTGCTTGCATATCAGTAATCGTTTTTGTTGTGCTGTTTGTTGTCTCGCCAACCTCCATACAAGCCATGTTTAACGAGCAAGAAATGATGCACCTGCCGCCGAGACAAGCAATTCATACTAGAGCGACATTATTGATAAACGGCACTTTCGCAGATATGGATATAAAAAATATTGAAGGTTCGAATTATTTGCGGCTTGCGGATTTGCGCTGTGTGCTGGAGAGTGTGTTGATTCCTGCGTATGAGCTTAAGATAGTTCGCCTAGAAGAATTGTCTCATCATGCAACACGCGAACATGTTTATCTAAATCTGCGGCAAATAGCCACGATGTTAGGTTTGCACATTGAATGGGTACATACGAGAAACACGATAATCATAACCAATCATCAACCATATGCCACAGAAAGTGTATTTATCGCAGAGCCTTTAACTGAGCATATAATTAGTCAAATAAGCGGCAGCTCATTTCATGAGAATGATCACTTCGGATATGATCACTTGGCATATTTGACTATTACATATATGGATTTTTATGGATATAGTCGCTTGGGGAATATTATAGTTGCTATGTCTATTGCTGATGAGGTTTTGGATATTTTTCAAGAAATTTATGAAGGTCAATTCCCGCTGGCTAGGGTAAAGCTGATAGACTATTACGGTGCAGATGACTATTACTCAATGGCAGATAACAATAGCGTGGGCTTTAACTTTAGAGTTATAGCAGGGACACAAACTTTGTCAAGACACGCATGGGGTATGGCAATTGATATAAACCCGATTCAAAATCCGTTTATCCGAGACGATATCATATGGCCTCTAGCGGGCAGCGAATATATAGACAGAAGTGATGTGCGTCTCGGGATGATAGTTCCAGGGGATGTTGTTTATAATGCGTTTGTAAGCCGCGGCTGGATATGGGGTGGTCATTGGAGAGTGCCTATTGACTATCATCATTTTGAGCGGCGCTGATGATTATATAGCTGATTTATAAATATTAAACTACATCAGCGTCGTTTCAAAAAACCTCAAAATACAACCATCCACCGTAGTAACACGGCATTCTTTCGCTCCCCAGGTCTTTACCTCAACTTCACTAATCTGCTCCCAGCCGTTGGATAAAACAAGCTGACGGAATTTTTCAAGCCCTGAGATCATAATGAAACCAACGACTCCCTTTGATGATTCACCTTTAAATAAATGAATCCCACGAAAAGGCATTAACCTCGATACCATAAGCTCTCCAGGATAGTCAAACACGCAGCCATATTCAGCCGCGCCATCCGCATCTCTACTTGCAATATCCCCATACCAGCCTAGCACATCACGAAACCAAGTACAAGTTTTGTCCATATCTGAAGTAAAATACACTGGCGCATTCTCCTCAACATAGTAACCTCTCTCACTATATGCTTGCATATTATTTTTTGTTTCCATAAAATCATCCCTTCCTTCTGTATTAGTTTGAAAAGTAATTTTAGGATATAGCTTTATAATAACGCCCTCATCGCGCGCTGATGATGGCGATATACCAAACAGACGGCTAAACGCACGAGAAAAAGCGGCAGGAGATTCATAGTCATACTTTAGAGCAATATCTATAATTTTTGTATCGCTAGTTTGGAGATCTTGTGCGGCTAGAGATAATCTTCTCCCGCGGATATAATCGCCAATCGTAGTATATGCAACAAATGAGAACATCCGCTGAAATTCCCACATCGAGCACTCAGCTATCCGCGCTGCAACATCCAAACTAATTTCCCCCTCAAGATTTTCCTCGATATAATTTATCGCTCGGTTCATTTTTGTTTGCCAATCCATTTTCTCACCTCTCTGTTTATATTGTAGCAGAATAAATAAAGGTACGCTTTGCTTTTTTTGCAGTTTTTTGCAATTTTGTTTGATATAATTCAGATTTCAGTAAAATTGCACAGGGTCTAATTAGCCAAAACAACAAAAATATATTGAAAAACAATAAAATTATATTGACAATCAACTCAAAGTGCTTTACAATGGAAAAAACTACCCGCTGAAAAGTTGAAGGAGAATGATATGAAAGAGGGCTTTAGGGATGCATCGTTGCCTGTACGTAATCCTGTTGCTATTGGTGCTTTGGCGGTGCTTGGTACGGTGGCTACGATGATTGTGTTATATGTCGTCTATTTGATTGTGTGGTTTACTGCGATATTTAGTGGCGCATTTGGTCCGACAGTTGATAGGGAGTGGATGGATTGGATTCTTGTAGCGGACTACGAGGAATTAAGAGTAGTTGCTGATTATTTTATCAGCCTTGATTACAATAACGTTTCTATACGTTTTTTCGACCAGACAGATATATTTGTTTCTGAATCAGGATATCACATAGCGGTTTCTGATGATGAGGTTTCAGAGGTACTAAGGACACTACAAAAAGATGGATTCTGGGCAATAGGTAAGCGTGATAATGGAATCTATTTTCAAAGGAGCACTGAGAAATATGGCGAGACGGGGTTTATATACTCATTAAATGGGGATGTTCCAGCGAATGCTCGGTTTAGCGTTTTTTACCCCACACCTCTGATGTGTTCATGTTCTAACTGGTTTTACTTTAATGACTCAGATGTATCAAGTCGAAACATAGCAGCTGCACAAGAAGGGCTTTCAGACAATTATGAGCGATTTACCAAAGTTATCAATTACTTCGCCGAGATAGAATATAGGCGCATCATAGCAACAAGTGCATCAACTTCTATATATGTATCACACACAGGATATATCCAGGTTCAAGATGCTGAAGCTCGTAATGCGTTTGAATCACTGTACAGACAAGGATATCGCTCAATAAAGAGGCAAGACAATGTGATAATATTTCACTACTCATCAGTGGGGAGGCATTTCGGAAATGGGATAGTATACTCCATAGACGGAGTCGTACCGAACTATGGAGCGAATTCAGGATGTCAACTTTACGGCTCAAGGTATTCTCCTACACAAATAATGTTTCTAACGGAGTTAGAGCCACTATCAAAACAAAACTGGTTCTACTATGAAGAAGATTTCCGCGCATGGCGGACGCGCTATGGGAATTGATTATATTGCTCTATAAATTAAAAAATCGAAAGGAATGATAAAAATGAAAGAACCGACATTCAGCATTATACTAAAATATGCTCTATACGCAGCATTTGTAGTTGGTGTCTTGATATCTGCCACATTACCCCTGATGATAGACACATACGCTATGCACTTAGGATTTGGCAGGATTACAGAAGGTTATCGCGCATTCATAGTCCCATTTCTCATGATAGTATCGATACCATGCTTATGGGCAGTGCTGGAAATGATTGGTATGATGCGCTCGATTCCTACGGACCCTTTTGTAATGCGTAATGTCAAAGCACTGAATCGTATAGGGCTTATATTCTTTATACTCGTGGTTGCGTTTTTGGTGAAGTGCTTTTTATTCATATCGTTTTTGACTATTGTTTGTGTGTTTTTCTTTATCGGTAGCGGACTGTTTTCTTTTACTTTGGCGGCACTTATTCGGCAGTCTATCGTTTTCCGTGAAGAAAACGACCTAACCATATAGGGAGGGCTTGGCATGATTGTGATTAACCTTGATGTAATGATGGCTAGGAGAAAGATTGGTCTTGGGGAACTTGCGGAGCTTGTGGATATAAGTCAGGCGAACCTTTCTATTTTGAAAAACGGCAAGGGAAAGGCGATACGGTTCTCTACTTTGGAGAAATTGTGTAGAGTCTTGGACTGTCAGCCTGGAGATATTTTAGAATTTGTGGAGGATAAGGAAAATGAGTAATGTGGATAGTGGGGAATCAATATTTGCTGACATAGAGCAATCAGAAGGCATCAAGCCAGGATTCGAAGAGCTGCAAAAACCAAAGCGAGTATGGAGTGCTAAAGAAAAGATACTATTACCGATGAGTCTTATAGTTGCAATCTTATTTGATAGACTGATAATCGTCTCTGTGCTTGACTGGAGCATTTCAAGAGGTGACTCTGCGATATTTTGGTTAGGTTATCTTGTGATTTTTACTGCGCTTTATTGGCAGCGGATTAAGAGCGATAAAGTGCTGATATATGTGACCATTTGCAGCATAGCCTTGTGCGTGTGGAACTTGATATTCCCTGAGTACAATTATCAATATGCGGCGATTACTTTTTTAGTCATTCCCAGCGTGCTGATGGCTCATGCACAGTGGGCTGCGGGGAATTATAACCTGAAGAATCCTGCGGGAATTGTTCCAGCATGGTTTTTGGGATGGATTATAAAGCCGTTCACAGGGATACATGCTATGCTTGGCTCTGCATCGGCACTTGTCTCTGAAGAGAATAGACCCGCGGCGGCGCGCGCGGTGGTAGGCACTGCTTTTGCAGCAGCTTTACTTATCATAATCATTCCGCTGTTAATGGGCGCAGACATGGTGTTTAACCATTATGTGATGGAACTATTTAGTGGGTGGAACTTTTGGAGATTTGCACTGCACAGTTCTTTTGTGGTGATTGCGTTTGGGTTGTTTTACTCATTTATATGGAATGTAGGGTTCGGTAAAAAGGACGGATTTGACATCGTATCCGAAGAGAAAAAATCAATTGACAACATAATCTCTGCAATAGTCCTAGGAAGTGTAATTGCGGTTTATGTACTGTTTTGCCTTGTACAGTTCACATACCTATTCGCAAGAGCAGGACTGCCTTATGGAATGACTTACGCGGAGTATGCGCGGGAAGGCTTTGCCCAAACGGTGATGGTATGCGCAATTAACTTATTGCTCTTTGGAGTTTTTATATGGAAGGGTCAGAATGGCAAGGTGCTGAATGGCTTGTTAGGCGGTCTGTTGGCACTTACGACGATAATGTTATTTAGTGGTGGAGTAAGGCTAAACTTGTATATAGATACGTTCGGTATGACGTGGCTGAGGCTGTTGTCTGCGTGGTTTATATTATATTTGGTTATGGTTATTGTGTTGTGTGTTGTGCGGATGTTTAGGAAGGCTGTTCCTGTTGTGGGGCTGAGTGCGATGGTGCTTTTGGCTTGGTATGTAGTACTTGGGTATTTGAATCCGGATGGATTTACTACGTGGTTTAATTATAGCGTTATGGCGGTAGGTTATTAGGGGTTTATTGGTATATAATTTAGCTTTTCATATTTTTGAGTGTGAGTCGCGGTGTCTTTGTAGGAGCGCGCTTGCCTCGTCCCGCAATCTGATGAGCGCAATAAGCGACGCGCCCTTAAGCTGTGGCATAATGTCTTCTTGTGCTGTTTGGGACAGATTTTACTATAAGTTTAGAATTTGAACCTACTCAAGATATTGATGATATAAACACCCGCATTAACAACGATAGAGTGTGGGTTCACGTAAACTATATCGGCAATAATTCTAGCACATATATTTTGAACGATGTTGAAATAACGCTTACTTTTTTAACGAATGAAGATGTTGTCACAAGTGTAACAGAAGGATATCTAATAGGGATTTAATTCTGAGGGGCAGTTTTATCCTCACTTCTTAACGGAAGTACCAGTTGAAATGCCTACGCTTTTGTGCTATTACGTAGCTGTTGTATTTGGTTTCGCATAATTCCATTTTATGACAAAAAACGAGAGTTGGCAAAAGCCTTCTCTCGTTTTTACTTTGCTATCGTGAGACTGCCCCTTTACGTTGTTTTTGTAATTCTATACCTAGTAATCTTGCTTATGAATTTGGAAATACGACTGTGGATGTACACAAGCAGGACACACTTTAGGTGCCGTATTGCTTTCGTGAGTATGACCACAATTAAGGCATATCCACTCAACACTTTCTTTGCGCTCGAACACGATGCCTTTTTCTATATTCTCTAGCAGTTTCAAATATCTCTCTTCATGATGCTTTTCTATTTTGGCGATCTCTTCCATTTGTTTTGCTATAACATCAAAGCCTTCTTCTTTTGCGGTTTGCGCAAATTCTTTGTACATCTCAGACCACTCGTAATGCTCGCCCGCTGCGGCACTTTTTAGATTCGCTTTTGTGTCGCCTAAGGCACCTAGGTGTTTGAACCACATTTTTGCATGGGCTTTTTCATTATCTGCGGTTTCTTCAAAGATTGCGGCTATTTGTTCATAGCCCTCTTTTTTTGCAACCCCAGCGAAATAAGTGTATTTGTTCCTGGCTTGAGACTCTCCAGAAAAAGCTGTCCGTAAATTCTCTTCGGTCTTACTTCCTTTTAGTTCAGGCATGTTTATCACTCCTGTTTGAGGATTTAACTATAGTAGAATATTAGTCAAAAATTGAACTTTTAAACGCCCTTTTTGTATTGGCTATTGCTTAAAATCATCTCTCTCTTCTTCACATTGCTCTTTTATACATTCTTCAGCATCAGCGCGTTTCATATTTTCTAGGCTCTCGCTTAATGAACAGTTGATGTCATCAAGCACCGAAATTGTTTTGCTAAGCACTGTTCTTGTGCCGCTCTTTATTTTCGGCTCGAGGTCTTTATAGGTTGTTTTTGCCTTTTCGCTAACGTCTTTAGCAAAGCTGTCAAGATTAGATGTAAACTTTTCAAACTTTTCTTCCATGTCTCCGCTTGAGTACTCAAAGCCTTCACTTTTCTTACATGCGTCGAGTGCACCTAAAAGCTTAATAGACTCATCAACACTGATAGTTCCCGCACTTAGCATTTCCAAAACCATCATTCTTTCTTCTTTTTTTGA
>Ga0123355_10001575_pt1 | contig 31851 bp, 15 predicted proteins | sample TergutEmb28metaG_3_FD_89872 | JGI IMG/M metagenome (GOLD analysis project Ga0123355, IMG submission 89872) | Embiratermes neotenicus P1 segment gut microbial communities from Petit-Saut dam, French Guiana - Emb289 P1 | ecosystem: Host-associated > Arthropoda: Insects > Digestive system > Gut ...
TGTGTTCTCTTTGTGGACTGGTCTGACGATCCCCAGTGAGGGGGGGGGGGGGTTTTGGGGGTTGGGGTTTGGATAGGGGGAAAAAGGGGGGGGGGGAAAGGGGGGGGGGGGGGGGAACCCACTAATTTTTTGTAGCATCTTTCAGACTGGATTACATTCTTCTAACAGAAGAGAGTATTTCTGATCCCCGTCACGAAATCTCAGAGTAGCTTCACAAATAGTTATAGAGTGGCCCTCACCAGTTATCTATGCTCCTGTTCTTCACTCTGAAACTACTCAAGTGTTTTATTTAACAACACTATCACTCGCTAAGATTATACAGTTTCAGGTACTGTTAGAAGTTACAGGCAAGAGATAGCACCTGTACATAATAGGCCTGTTGTATGCCACACTGCACAAACCTTCCTCAAAAAGTGCCAAAATATGTGACTAGAAAAATTATTTTTCATGTTACAAAATTAAAATCTTTATGTGCAAAATGAAAGGCATGGGTTACTGTGGTGACTTCTGTTCACACAACTGTGCTGAGGATCCCACTACTCCACACTACATAGCAGGTACATACATAGTTGTAAAAACACAAATGTGTTACATTTTTTGTACGTTATGAACTACAGAGAACAGAGTACAGTCCTGAACAGAACTGTAGGAGCAAAGGCCTTGCCCACCATGGCAACATACTGACATTCACAACCAACAAATTACTATACTGACAATGGCCACACAATATTCTGCTGGTATGATTACCATATGCCTCTGCACCAGGTCATAAATCTAAGCAATTACATGTACTGGTGTCTCGTCTCCAATCTCACTGGTGAAAACAGTACACCACACGAATCTGAGATGTGCATGTCTATCGAGGATCACTGTTTCACATATCGAAGCAGTATTCTTTCTACACTAAATTGTTCTTGAGTGAAAAGCCACATCACAATTGAGTTAAAAACGCTACATCTGACAGATCTGCTATGTCTCCATCAACAGGGCTAATGCCTCAGGTGTGCCATCCCCGTTGTGTATATAAACTATATGGTGAGGTAAATTCAGTCAAAAACACAACTATAAATATATGGCTAAATAATGGTGTTTATTAGCAATGGAAATACTACATGTTTCGGCCTATAGCGGCCATCTTCAGGTTTTGACAACTTTCTTGCTACAAGAGTTTTATATAATATGCCTAAACCGCGTGATGATGTTGAGATCTCATCATTATTTTACATGCTTTTGTTAAGCTAAGTTTGGTGGGATGTCTATTGCATCAGTGAATTTGTAGGTAGTTGGGTGTGGATCTTTCTGGTTGGGTAGGTGTAGGGTTAGAAGGAAACTGTGATTGCAGGTGTGGTATCTTATATGCTCCTATGTTGGGGGTGGGGTTTTGCGGGATTGGTTAGTCTGACATCTTCTCCTTATACCACACCAAAAACCCAACACAAGACCTACCCCAAAACAAGTAACATAACAGATACACAGCAGTACAAGAAGCTGCCACACGTCAAACACTACTAATATAAATAGTGAGCATCACTAACAGTGGACAAATTCACATAGTGCAAAATCAAGAGGCCAGTGCACCGAACACAACACATATTCTAGTGAATAACCATAAGAAATACAGTGGACCCAGGCACAAGGACTGAATAATATGACACCAATTCGAGTGTACAACACGACGGAAAGAAGACTACACGCACACACACCAGGAACAAGAACTCCCACACACCCAAGAAACTGAGGAAGAATATCAGAAAACCACTTCCATGTAAGTACTATTTATCCACTACCTTAGATACATATAAACAGAGGCACACACCAGAAAGGTTTACCCATTTCTACATTTCACACACTTGTTCTCTCTCCCACAGAAAACCAAATGCCCCAAGCCTAAGCACACGCAAGCAAAACCCTGGAGACAGACCAACCCCCCGCCGAGAACAAAAAGTTCCGAAGAATAAGGAGAAGATGTCAGACTAAGCAATCCCGCAAAAACCCCCCCAACATAGGAGCATATAAGATACCACACCTGCTATCACAGTTTCCTCCTAATCCTACACCTAACCAACCGGAAAGATCCACACCCAGCTACCTACAAATTCATTGACACAATAGACATCCCACCAAACCTAGCTTAACAAAAGCACGTAAAATGATGAGATCTCAACAACACCATGCGGTTTAGGCATATTATATAAAACTCTTTTAGCAAGAAAGTTGTCAAAACCTGAAGATGGCCACTATAGGCCGAAATATGTAGTTTTTCCATTGCTAATAAACACCATCTTTTAGCCATATATTCATAGTTGTGTTTTTGACTGAATTTACCTCACCATATAGGGCTAATGTCACAGGTGGTGTAGAGAGAACAAGATTAAAGTCTTCTGGGACATGCTGCTATGCTGATCAGAAAAGAGCTGCCAACAATCTGTAGGTGCTTGCATCACTAATGTGTCTCCTATTTACCAACAGACATGTTGTCATATCCCAGACAACCTGAATCTTTATCACCACTGGTGTAAGAACCTCAAATATTACAGGACTGAGTAAGTGAAATATTGGTTTATATCTCAGGATCATAGAGAAAAAAGATATTAGTGCATTTATTCACCACAGAAGCTTCAAATCTAAATATCTTTGTTTCTGTGGTACTTTATTTTAATGGTGTAAGTCTATACACTAAGCAATTGGTATTACTAAATACCATTTTTTTTCGTAGAAGACATAATTCCCTCTTTACATGTGGCAACAGCAATCTTGCGGTTGAATCCTTAAAATAAGAAACCTGTCATGATGCCATGTTCATTGCCAACTGCATCTGACATACAGAATATCATGTTATAAAAATTTACAGCAATAATACACAACATTTATATAACCTTTGCCCAGGTAACAAGCAGGACTGGTTCACATTCACTGTAAACCAGCCTGACTCCCTCAGTATTCAAATCACAACGCGAAGGAAAGTGCAGCATTTCAAAGTCAACAGCAAAATCAGTGACTTCTACCTTAATGCAACTGGCAGTCCCTTTAACATATTCACACACCTGTACAACACACACTGCCAAAAGACTGTCTGAAAGACTACAGCTAAAACAGAAAAATACAAGCAGTGTGTACACTGTACAAATACAAGCACTGTGGACACTTTACAAAGTGCTGTGCAATTGATATACTGCTCTGTGATAGAAAGACTTCCCAAACTGTGACAATGGTGAGTGCAGACACAAGGAAGAGAGAAAGAAAAAAAGCCATCAAAATAATAGATTTTCCTCTATGAGTCTAAAGGCTAAAAAATAAGCCAGTTAAACCTTCAAAACTGCAATGAACTCTCTACACAATGTTACATACTACATCATTCAGCCCTTAACCTATTCTATGATTATCTCCACAACAGAAGCACCTACTTTCTAACAATAGTCGTGGTGGGGAAAGTAGAACAATATGTCTATGTTTTGTACTATTATTTCAAACCTATTAACTGAAATTTTAGGCCCAGTATATGACAACGAAAAAGAAAATTGGAGAATATTAACTAATAAAGAAATTTGTGCATTAGAAAACCTACTATAATAGAGACAATAAGGTTAAACATATTACGTTGGTTTGGGCATGTACAGAGAATGGAAGAAAATAGAATTCCCAAAAGGGTATAATATATGAATTTGGGAACAAGATTGACAGGTAGACCAAGAAATAGATGGCAATATGAGGTACTCGAGGATGGAAGAATAGTTGGTGGAGAAGTGTGGCAGGAAAAAATACATAACAGAGAGGAACGGAAGAAGCTCCTAAGAATGGCAACGAATTGTCGCATTCTGCACATGCCAATGAAATGAATGAATATTAACTGAAAGTGTTTCCAAAATGTAATTCTTCTCTCTTACCCTGGGAATATATAAAATAGCCCTTACCACTGTCGGAACTTTAAGAAATTTTAACACACAGACATACAGTTTTCTTATTATCTGTTAAATGGGTAAGTACATAAATGTTTTCTACCTTCATTCAGGTCAAGAGGCTCAATAATTTGCTTTGTTGTCATATGCACATCACACTCTGCTATCTTGTGTTATTTAGTGGGACTAACTGTTTTGATTTTCTGCTTATAAAATAAGGAAAACAAAGTTATGCACAAACTTAAATTAAATTTCAGGCTGACCCTCAAATGCTGTCAATTCTCCACCACATAATAAAAGTCAGGTAAGATTATGCACCCGTTTTTTTTTTTTAATTTAACCAACAGGATGTTGTAATTTAGGAAATGTTACACATATTACATGATTCAGTATTAATTTGGAAACACATTTAAACTGGCCAGAAACCTCAAAAATATTCTGCCAATTTTATAGAGCCACTGGAATAATGAATTATACCATCTGTACTCTTGTACACCCTGACAGGTAAGCTAATGTTTCTGTCAGAATGGCGTGAATTTCCTTTGGCACCTTGCTTGTGGGGGGGGGGACAAAAAGAAACTTGATTACAGCTCACATCTTGACGTTGAAATTGTGCACGTTTCTGACATGGTTCCGAGCTTGCATCCTTCCTGGTCAGGCTAAGGACTTATCAGCACCCCAGTATGCATTGAGTCAGTTAACAGTACGGACACTAGCAATGGTCAGGTATAATTACCAGTTCCTTCATAATTTGTTCAGGCTTCGTGCCAACACGAGCACTTACCACACTTGATCCAGTCCTCGGTTACATGCTCCACCTATACACTGATACAGCCAGGACAGTTAACTGTGTTTGCAGATGTAAGTTTCTTGTTTGTTAACAAGGACAACCTTCATGGTGTTGATGGCTTTGAGATATCTTCTCTTTGAGATATCTTCTCTTTGCACTTTGAGAATATTCTTCGGTGTTTTTCTCATTACTTTTCTTCATCAGTCACTCTCTTTTCTTTCCTTTCCCTACAGCACATTCTTGTACACTGAACCTGACAATATTTCTGATTTTTTTGCTGTGTTACGGTTTACTCTTCTGTCAGCTTGTGGTAATGTATGAATCTGGACTACCCTAACCATGCCTCTTTGTCGTTCACAGGTAAGTTTATCCTGAATAGTAACAGGGCTGTTAGTAGGTGATGCAGCAGATCATGATGGAAATGGCCCATGCCCACCGAAGGGAACGGCCTCTCCCTCATGTGTTGTAGAATTTTTAAGGTTTTTCACGTCTCTCCCATTTTTTTTTTTACAGTAATGTGTTATATTCTTAAAATATTTCTGTTACTATATTCTATTAAAGCCAATGATTCTGCTCATGCTACACTGATCTGGAGCATGAAGAGCTAGCCTATGTCTTGCAAAAGTCTCTCACCCAGTCCTTTCCAGCAAGTTCCTTTTATTTATTGCATCTGTGACAGAGGTCATTTAAATCAGAAAATTCAAAACCAATTTGCATGACTCCTTATCAGTCTATAAAATCTTGCATCCTGAACCTGGCAGTGTTTCACTGCTCTTGCCCCATTTTGACAGTAAAGACTTTCCTGAATCTTCCAATTGAAGTGGTAATTGTACCTTAAAAGCAGACCATATTTTGAAGGACTCTGTACAAACTAAATATAGCTGTGCCATTAACTACAGAATATCACTAGCTACATTTAGCGCAGACATTTATATGGACCCCTCTGTTAAAATATGACGACACAGTAATTTATAGCCAACTGCTAAAATTGTGGAATGAAAGATGCTTGCAACCAAATGTCACATTCTGATTCTCACTTCATGTGCTTGTGGAATCTTATGAACGAAACGGGATATTTGCAAGTACTTATGGCTTCAAGTTGTTTCGTCAAGTGCATTCGTTAGTTCTGAGAGATTTTGCAACCTGTTGTTGACTTTCACCACTGGCTAGTCTCCTCTTTGTAGAGTCCATCTTTTCTTCCATAAATACTAGCTTCTGCTCTGTTTTTCATTTATATTTTCCCATTCCCTTTTCCTACATTGTTGCATAAACACATGGTTTGTAAAATTTTAAAGAGACGAGACTTCAATAATTAAGTGGGTGATCATGGGGATGTGCACACTCTTGGCCTCCTCCTTCTTGCATGCCCTTTCCCTCCACACTCCATTAGCATGACTGCCACCAGCAAGAAGTACTTCATTGCTATGGCATTGCTCCGTATCACACAACAGTATGTATAATCTAAGTTTTCTTTCAATAAATTACTTATTGGCATTAAACACATAATATCGAAAGTATCACTTAAGGTATTTGTTACAAATATTAGTTTTAAGCATAAAAACTTACGTGAATTGTAAACTTCAGAAGAATTCGCAGTTCTTTTATAGGTAACAACCACAAGGTCTGGCCGCCCACATGAAACTGACAATGAGTTTGGTTTCTGCTCAGTCCTGCCAACTGCGTAAAAAGGGCATTGTGTACTCTTACACAAATGCATACTCTTACCTGACCTTACCCTACTACTACTGCTACTGCTCCTACTACTATTATGCTTTGCACATGCTTTTCCAATATATTCAGGAGCTATACTTTTCTATATGTGACAGAAGTATTCCCAGATAGTTGATGTATAGAAGGAAGAATTATATTTTGGTAAAGACTTTTGATTGTGTGAATCATGACATTTTGTTATCTAAATTGCATAACTATGGAATTTGTGGAGTATCTGAAGATTGGTTCAGGTCCTACTTAACTAACAGAAGACAGAAAGTTGAAGTAAATCACTTAATACAGCTCAAAATTGTTTCTCTGCCTGGGGTACACTGAAACATGGAGTTCCTCCAAGGATCAATTCTTGGGCGCCTATTGTTCATAACATATATAAATGACCTTCCCCTGAGAGTAAATTTTGTATTAGAACTAATATTATCTGCTGATGTCAAAATTTCAAGTAGAAATTTTGAAGATTTCGGTTCAGTGTCAAATTCAGTTCTCTCTCCTATGATTAAATGGTTTGCTGCTAATAATTTGATCCTAAATTTGGATAAAACAATTAGAATGAAATTAATAACAAAGAATTCAGCACATTCTTCAATACAATTTGGTCATAAAGAAAAGTATATAGAAGAAACAATGAATAAAAAATGTCTTGGTTTACAAATTGATAACCACATAAAATGTAAAAACCATGTTAAGGAAATGATTCCTAAGTTAAGTGCAGCATGTTATGCTGTTAGGTCGATGGTCCACATCAGTATCATTAACACTCTCAAATCAATTTATCAATTTACTATGCATACTTCCATTCTATTACAAAATGTGGAATAATCTTTTGGGGTAATTCTTCTAATAGTGGGAAGATTTTCAGTGTACAACAGAAAACAGTCAGCATTATGACTGGTGCACAACCCAGAACCTCTCACAGAAGTCCATTCAAACAACTAGAGGTTCTGCCTGCTCCATGCCAGTACATATTTTCATTAATGAACTTCATTATCAACAACCACGAAATTTTTCAAACAAATTCATCTATACACAATATTAATATAAGGAATAAGCATCATCTTCACAAACCAAATGCCAACCTATCTTGTTTTCAAAAAAAGTACATTCTATGTTGGCATTTAAATATTCAACAGTTTACCACCCAGTGTGACAATCCTCAAGAATGAAAAGGCAAAATTTAAAGCAGCCTTAAGAAAATACCAACATTCACACTCCTTTTAATCCGTAGATGAAATTTTTGTGTGTAAATATGATTTTTATGTGGACCAGCCTCGTGGTCTAGTGGTCAGTCTCTGCCTACTAATCATGAGGTCCCGGGTTTGATTCCCGGTTCTACCGTAGGAATTTTCCCTGAAGGGGAGGATTCCCGCGGTGACCGTGGTCTGGGTAGGTTGGTAGAATTTAGGTTTAAGGGCCCTCCTGGCACTACATCCTTCTATATCACCACTCACATCATCCGGACAATGTAACCATGCCTCATGGGCATCCCAACCTCAGAAGTCAGTTACACTTCTGCCATGCCTAGGAGGAAGGACCACGAAGGCCACAAGAACATGTGGGGCATTGGGAGAGAGAGAGAGATGATTTTTATGTGTGAATATGATTTATAAGTGTTTTTTTGGTAAAATGTTTGTAGTATTTTACACTGTAAATTTGTATTTTTGTGTATTCATGACTTGTTCCACATCCTACTGTCTTTATGACACATATAAGTGTGTGTATATATACACACACACACACACACACATATACATGTGTCTGCATGTATATAAAACACTAAAGAAGTTCAGAAAAGGAAACAGCAGCATTTGGCAACAGACACACAATAGGTTCCAAACAAGTCTACATTAGTTCTTTATCATTAAAACTAATGATGATATTATAGAACATAATATTGCTTACTTTATTACATTCTTTTACATCCTCTTTCTCTCCCTTTTTTCTGTAATTCTGCTGCTGCCCACTGATAGCAGCATCTACCAAGTTTTGTTAACTCTCGTAGATGTTTCTTACTGTCACATCAACATGATAATCTTTTCTTAAGATGTGGGGTAGACCTACCTGTTGCACTTAAAGATAACAAAGTGCAGTGTGGATACATCGGTTTATTACACCAAAATGGTTAATGCCATTAGCCATGGCAGTAATAAGAAAGAGAGTGATGTATTACGTACAGAGTGAGCCAAATGTAATCTTTCATTTAATTAGTATACCAACTGATGCACATACATAAAAGTTTCACATTAAAACACTAAAATTGCTCTGACATGTTTCGATCCTTAGATCATCTTCAGAGAGCCATATTTTCCTTGCAGCAGAACACAGGAAGCACACCTGTAGTCAGATGCTCTCAGCAACATACCCTCACATAATACATGCTGCCACAGCACCCTGTTAATACAACGAAACAAATCAGTGACTAGTTTTAACTGGGACTTTAGCAAGGAAAATATGGCTCCCTGAAGATGATCTAAGGATCAAAACACGTCAGAGCAATTTTAGTGTTTTAATGTGAAACTTGTATGTATGTGCATCAGTTGGTATGCTAATTAAATAGTTCGACGAAATGCACAGTGCAACAAGATGGATACAAATGTAATCTGTTTATGTAACATGAAAGAAAATTTCAAAACCACTCCCAAGGGCTCACAAGACTGTAAGTAACCTCACCAATAAACAGGTTAAATAAAAATAGTGCATGCAAGGCACCAACACTTACATTCAAACCAAATACATTTGGTACACAGAAAAATTTAATTGTGCAGATTTTTTGGCAGTGAATGTCCTATTGTACCAATTCCTCCCATACAAAGCCACAGCAGGCATACGAACACTTTGATACCTACCACCAGGTACTCTAAACAGACACGTCAGGTTCCAATGTTTATCAGCACTTCCAGAAAAGAAATCAAGACTTTTACTATGCTCACTCCTAACAGCACCTTATCAAACAGCTATACTGTGCTCAACTACAGGAATCACCTCCTTAACAGTTTAGGTTTAACCCTTTAAACACTGAGTTAAATACCATCTGCCCTTTGCTAGCATTATTCGGAGCTCACCATATTCTCCACATTAGCAGGTAAAGGGTTAAAAACAGATAGTGAATAACAGCTGGACTTTGAAGAGTGTGTACCAGCTGCATCGATGAAGTGAAATAAATGCAGCTGTACAAAACAGGTATTTCAGAAATATGAACAAACGCAAGACACAACAGTAAAATTACTGTGGTACTCTGCTGTCTGCTGAAAATACAGAAAACCACATAGGCCACAAGCACAAACTGTACTTAAAAAATTAAAACAGCAACCACTATCATCAAATTTTGTTTATAAAAACCACATACTTCTAAACACTAAACACAGTACCCACAAATATTTCCCATGTCAACACACGTATGCATAATGTCCCCAGTCCCTACTCTACATCCAACTTTAGAAAAGTAATAAAGAGGGCCGTAGACTTGAATTAAAAACAAAAAGTATGCTTTCAACTAAACAGTTTGTATATGAAGACAGTGTAATGTGATCTAATGTATGAATAACTTTTAGGAATTGAATCATGCTTTTCCATCTGTAGAGATTATACAGTGCTGAATGATATGGAAAGGGTGTGTAGGTAAGGGTTTGGAAGGAGACAGTCATGGTCTATTAGCAGCGCACTGAGAGACAAGAAGGGTGGGGGGGGGAGACATTTCAGTCATTTATGTTTTAAAGCGAATGTGACCCTTGCAGAATTATGCAGACATAAATCATGCAAATGATCTCTGTTGCCTGCATATCACAACAAGTCTCCTAACTTGTGAAAAATTACAGTGTGTGAAACCTGATCTAAAATTCTGTATTTAATACAAGAATTTCCACCCTTTCAGATACCCACTTTATCTAACCCATCTCCAGTGTTCTACCAATACTTCCCACTCTGAAATGAAGCTAATGCAACTAAATCTCAATTAAATGGGACCAACTAAAAAAATATATATATACATATATATATATTTTGCCAATCAAAGCACCATGCCAAGGGCACAGAATGAAAGTTTGGGAATCAGTGAATAATTTAGTACATTCACTAGCAATGTAAGTATGACTGATTTCCTTATTTCAGTTCTCTGAAATATGTAACAGACAAAACAGATCATTGTTTAACCCTCTGATGCCAGGATTAAATGCTTGTACTGATCTGTAGAAGACCACACATTCAATGGCAGCTGCATAAGAGTAGACATATTTACATGACATTTGGCGATTTTCGCATCGCGCTGCGTGCTTTATATAAGCATCATTCAGCCTAAAAGGGTACAGCAAAACAGTCATACCATCATGTACAAAATGAAAGCAACCCACTTACTGCTGCTGGAAAAATATATGACTCCTATGGGTCACCTCAACAACTTACTGAAAGCCCAGAATACTTAAGAATTTATGCCCCATCACCACAACTAACGTTCACACTTCACTCATTTCCATTAGTCTCTGAACGCACCTTCACAGCTGAAGTAACTGCCATAGACAGCCCCTTCTTGGGGGCCTCTTCCACCATCTGGTAAACGCCTTCCTCCAATAGATCAACCACAGCTCCAGGTGACAGCTTTGTGCGAAGGTAGGTTTCTGCTTCTTCCAACTGCTGATTCGAAACTGACTCAAGCACTATCTTTGTCATGTAAATGTTACTACCCAGCTCCGGGTAGCTGCCAAATACAACCGACCCCTTGAATTTGTCAACCGTGTGGTTAAGCAAAGTAACAATTTCCAACTCGCTACTTCTGAGAAATAGTTCTCGTGTGTAAAATCTGTCTCCATTAGGGTTCTTGAAAATGTGTTCCAAGTTGGTTACAGCATATTCAAAAAAATTTGGAATTCCAGGCAAAATGTACACATTATCAACTCTGACTATGGGAAAAGTAAACGGATATATCGCTGTTGGATTGTCACAGCCCCGTGTTGGCTTCAAATAAATCAGACTGGATAGCTGTGGAATCTGAGCAATTTTCAGAGCAGGATTAGCATCAACATCACTGATGTCACGTACACAATTTATATCCAACAATACCTTAGCCATCTCCTTGTTCAATTCAACATCCCGACCGAATCCACGAGCGACACCGAGGTACGTAACGTCATCATGCGTTGGGCCAATACCACCACTTGTAAATACTTTGTCATATTTCTTAGAAAAACTTGCCACCTCAGATGCTATCTCATCAACATCATCACCCAACACTGATATTCTGCACACCTTTACACCTAACGAATGGAGACTTCTGCACAGGAAACGGGAATTTGTATCAACAACTTGGCCTTTCAGTATTTCTTCCCCAATTACAATAATGCCAGCAGTGTGGGAAGCCATCTTGTATAACAATAAAAAATTCCAGTTACTCTACTCAGTGTATCTAAATTGAATTGACTCCCATTCAAATATTCTTACCTACAAATTAAGTTTCTTCAAGAATTACTGCTCACAGTTTATGTCAAAATATCTTTCCTTTCCTTCTGGGTCATGTAAAAATTTCACACTCACTACAGTAAATAACACTTCTTGATTGATTTAAGTCAAAATCAACTTAATTTGCTGATGTCAGTTCACTTGCATCTCACAAAGCTTAGTCAAAGCTTCAGATGAATCCTTTTCACAATCTTGAAATGGTTTCTCTGTCTTATTCACAGTAACTTTCTCCACAACAGTTTTTTGCGCTTCTTGTTTCTGAAGTAGTTTAGCCTGCAATTCAGTTGTTAATTGTCCATCAACTTCTGCTGTCTTCTTGCGCGTAATTTCATTCAACTGTAAGAACGAAGGTGAACCACTTGTAAGATCATTAATATTCTGTCAGAATACAATACAAGTTTTAATGGGAAAATGTGTTCCTTGTGGACTCCCTGCATGCAAGAAAAAGTAAGACTTAGCAAAGATAAGGCTACCATTTCACAAGGTCATGTCAGCATTACATAAGAAAATAAACAACAAAAACCACAATGACAGCAGATAAAAAGGGGCTGGAAGTTGAGAAGAGTACAACAAGAGGCATACGCAGTATGCAGTACATATGACAAGAGTGCAAAGGTACATACACTTGATACATAAATGAATTCCTTACAATTTTGCAATAACTCCAGATGAAGAATACTATTACAGCGAAACAAATCACATCATACATACAACATAAAAGTCAGAAATCATATTTGTTCAAATTTAGCTAAATATTCACAGTACTGCTAAACATACCAAATAGAAAGCCGTAGTTCCAAACTGCATCTGCAGTGTATTTTATGTTATACGCCAACTGTTTTTGTACAAACAGCAGTTCTTCGGACAAGTGACAGAGTTGAACTTGGACTTCATGAACATATCACATTCTATTTGGCTAAGATGAATAAAAATTACATTTGTTTTGGAACTTGTTAATCGCATCCAATAACAGATTTAATAAAAACTAGTTCTGGAGATGAAACATGGACAAAGATTGCTAACCTCCCTTATATGTTATCACTAGCAGCAAAGAATGCAACACAACTAGCTAATGTTTACAACTATGAAAGGCGTAGGTACAGTTGTCCCTGTCTGTGCCATGACATGCAGGATAGGTACAGCTCCACTCATTCTTAACCTCAGCATTAGATGGGAGGGAGTGGTCAACATCACACCCCAACCACCCTAATCCTGAGAACGAATCCCAGTGCCCATTGAATAAGAGGCTGGGTACGCCCTAGAGTCAGTCCCAATGTTTTGGAGGAGAAAAATGTCTTGCCACTGCTGGAATTCCAACCCCAGATCATCTCATCCCATAGGCCAGTTGCTGTACTGACTATGCTGTCCTGTCTCCACTTGTTATACAGCTGTTCAGTACAGAATTACAGATTTCTGTTGCATAACTAGAACACCTCAGTATTACACCTGGCTACTGAATTTTATTTATTGCTAAAGTATTCCTTTCCAAATGTGACACAATTAAATGATGTAAAACAAAGTGCAATTCAACATAAGATAATCAAGGACAAGCACAAGGGTAAGTAACTACAATGAAATCATTGAAGTATACGTAATTCCTCAGCCAGCACTGTTAATATAAATACAAAACTGGAATATTATTGAACAGCTAGCTGTACAGAAGGTGCAGAAGTTGCTCAAAGGAAGGAACCCAGGACCCAAGCACTCATTCCACAAAGAAAGATATGTCGACAGGGAGGTTAGTTATGTTACTGTGCCACAATGTTGAGGGTGTATAAACAGTTACTGCTCCATGTTCAGCGTAAGGCACAACACCACATTATATATACATTGTAAACAACTGTCCATATTTGACGTTCAGGCGACCATGCATCGTGATAAATTCTTAAAATAAACCCAACTAGAAATTGATTTTTGGATTAAAACTCTACATGTTTCAGACAGTTCCTCTGTCCATCGTCAGGAGTTTTTCACTGTACACACAGCAATAGTATATGTCATACAGGTTTGCTGCAGTTCCGTCCTGATCCTGCTTGCAAGCTGTCAGCAAACCTGTATGACATATACCACTGCTGTGTGTAGAGTGAAAAACTCCTGACAATAGACAGGGGAAATGTCCGAAACATGTAGAGTTTTATTCCATACAGGTTTGTTGACAGCTCGCAAGCTGTCAGCAAACCTGTATGACATACACCACTGCTGTGTGTGCAGTGAAAAACTACTGACACTGGACAGGTGAACTGTCCGAAACATGTAGAGTTTTATTCTAAAAATAAATTTGAGAAATTAGTGCATCTAGTTGGTTTTATTATAAGAACTGTCCATATATTAACATGGACACAAAAGGTAATGCTATCCATACAAAGGCTTGGACAGGGTCTTAGGGCTCCAGGAGGATGAGGCTCCTAGAATTTCCAGACAATCAGAACATGAAGGTGGCAAGGCTGTCAGCCCTATGCACCAGCTACCTTCACACACACCCCCCCCCCCAGGAGAGACTCATGGTATTCATTCTGTCAAGAGGATGAGTTCACCCCAGGGCAATAATGCAACCACAAGGATCAGAGCAATGAAAAATCCAAATGACTCCATCAGGAATCGAACCTGTGACCTTCCAGACTGTAGTGCAGTGCAGCCAAAATGCTGGCATTAAGGTGAAGATACTTTCTACTAGTTATTTGTCCTTGGAAAGAAAAACTGCATGCAAGAACAGCAACAAACTGAAATAACAGCCACATTTTGTACTTGTGTGATATACCATCAGCGAATCATGCATGTGCAACACACATACCAGAAATACTTGATTCGATATTACTTGCAGGAACTAGAAAGGAATGACCATGTGACTCAGATTAAGAAGTGACACTCTCCATGCAATGAGCAGTGTTAAGGTAGCTTAGAACTCCAAGCTCAAGTACAGTTATACATAAACTATACTAACACAGGCAGCCACGGCATGGCATAATGAGCTGTAAACATGGAAGAGGGAACAGGTGATAAGTCTTTCGTGGTGTGACGTCATATAGTCTGACAGGTACCAACGTGCTGGAGCAACCTACCCTGAAGATGGTTGCTACAGGTACCTCAGTAACACTGGTATAGCGCGTTCGGAACCTGACGGCACACGGTGACGCATGGGAGGGGAAGTGAAGGGGAAGCATGCGAGTGGAGTGGGTAGCTAGTAGTCTTGTACTCTACCTCAGGACATGGTGTATCCAGCATTACTGTCATTACTACCGCTGATGCGCACCTCGGCTGCCAGTAGCCGAATGAACTGACCCCCCCCCGCCAATTTAAATGGACTCGTCCGTTTCGCTGAAAGACCAAATCTGGTTTCTGCACATGTGCCATCACGTTTCAAACGTGCTATACCTACCTAAACAGTGTCACATCCCACATCTTAACCTGTGTTGAGCTGATTTTATTTTGGAAGTCAAAGATCATCATCTCCTCAATGCTTGACAAGGTTCTTTCTGATTATCTAAAGCTTGCTGCAGGTGGAAGATAATATACTGGTAATGCCTGGTACAAATCTAGCTAACTTGGCAGGAAAAAAAAAGTGCAGTAAAGTTCACTGGAAATGTGCACCTTGTCATGGGGCACTCTGCACCATCTCTACCTCTATCTCTTATACATGTTCCATATTTACCACTGCGAGAATCTCAAATCTCATAAGGATTACTGTGTCTGGACACAACTACAAGGGCCAAGTGATATCTAGTTTCATCAACAAAATCACAAGCCTTAACTCTCCACAGTCGATCACACTGAAAAGAGTGAAGTGTAGAATACATGGCATGCAAAGAGAGAGCTGGGAGGGAGAGAGCAGAAGTCTGGTCTTTCCAGGCACATATGAAGGAGGAAGAGAAAGAGGAATAAGGAGAAAAAGGAGAAGAGGCAGTGGACAGCACAAATAAGAAGAAGGTTCTAATACTTGTCAAGATTTTACCACAACTAACTTTCTTAAGTTGTGTTGACACTGACTTTGCCTTGTTTTTCAGTTTCAAACTCCTTGCACCTGCAACTTTAAAGATGTTCTTCGCTTGTCTGTTGCTTTGCTTGTGTTTCCCCATCTGTTACCAACTTATCACCTGAAATGATACAGGAAATTCCATGTTTCATTTTAATTCATGAATTTTTTCTGTTACTAGCTAGCTTCAACAGCACATGAAAACAACTTCAACAGCATCTGAACAAGGAGTGAAGAAAGAAAAAACCTCAGTTTTCATTAGATCATCCAGCTAACTCTTTTATGCAAATGAAGTAGAAACGTGTACTCTGTACATGTTTCTAAACCTGTCATTTCCAATGTTACAGTCAAATATATTGTAGAGGGCCTGAATGTTCTTTTACTGCAAATACAACTTCATTAGTCACAAAGGTCGCACTAGTTTTCAGGTTTCCATTTTGGCTGCTGTTCAAATGATGGTCGTCTGAAAGAAGAACGCAGCAGGCATTCTCCAAGCACAAAACAGTCTCGACCTCCTGGGGCAGCACTACGTCACTTTACTACCAAAGAGCATCACTGGCCACTGTCCAACTCCCAGAGGCCATATTAGTTTAACCTCTCCCCGTGGGTTAGGCACTGATAAGGGCCGTTTCGGAATTCTCAGCTCCCATTTGCTGAGGGAAATTCCTACCTCAATTGTGGAAACAGTTTATCGGCCAGAATTCCCCCAAAATGTCCTATATAACTGACATTTTCTTACACCCAATAACTTCAGCATTCACTTGAACCAAATTCAGTAACCCTGAAGATGGAAGCAGTAATGTTCCTCTAAAACAACAGAACAAACCAACCACACTAAGGGTATAAACTATGAAAGACGACCATCATTTGAATGATAATACTGCTACTAATACCAAACTGCCCAGAATCCTACATATTAAATACACAACACAGAAGAATATGGTAGTAAATGGGTAATACAAAATCCTTCAGTTTCTGCCATTTCTTTCTACATTGCCTGAATTGTGTTTGATAGAAGACCACGTAAAATCCAAAGCATAAAGTGGTAAATTCCTTGGTCGCTCACAGCTGTGGTGGAACAAAGGCTCAGCATGGTCAAGAATGGGATGCTAAGGATGATATCTGGGCCTACAAGAGAGGGAGTAACACTCGGTGGTAAAACTGCATGAGAAAGTTCATGATTTGTACACACCATCATAGTGTTACTGGGATCAAATCAGGGAGAAGTGGCATGCATGGGAGAAAAGAGAAATACATATAGGCTTTTGGCTGAAAAATCTGAAGAGACCACTTTGAAAACCTATGCACATATGGTTGGATAATATTAAAATGGATCTTAAACACACAAGATGGCATGGTGGACTGAATTCATCTGGATTAAGACATGGACAAGTGGCATGTTCTTGGGAACAAAGCAATGAATGTCTGGGTCCCATACAACAGGGAAATTCTTCATTAACTGAAAGATTTTGTTAGCTTTTGCAGGACTCTGTGACATGGACTTAATTTGATCATAAGCAGGTGTGTGTGTGATGTTCTATCCATTTGTTTTTGAACCCTTTCTAATGACAAGTACTAATAATTTACTGTTTGTTTCTTACTGTGCACTACTTTCATGCATTGTGTAAGCCCCCTGTTACTGTTTACAATGTTTATAAGGTCTATGAAGCACCAAACATATGATCGATCTAATATACACTTGCAGGTGGCTTCGTACAACACGAACTCTGAGCCCGCATGTTATAACACTGCCTGCTTGTGACACAGACATGTTGAATGCACAACTAAAAACCACAAAATTGCACAAACATTACAAAAGAGTTTATTAAAAGATGTGGTACAAAAGAAAGAACCAACTTCATTATGTAAACAGTTAATTTTAAGAAAACAGTAAGGAAAGAAACACTTCTTTAGCTGGTGGGGTGCACTTCCTTTTTAAATAATGACCATTTTCAGCCTCATTCCCAAAATTTATGATGGACCCATTGTATTATGGCCACATACCCCTGTGTTTGCCCAAGTCTAATAAACTCCACTAGCTCTTCCTATCGAAGAGTTTTCCAGCATTTTTAAATAAATTCACAGAAATCTCGTCGGAAACACTTCCTTCTTAACTCAATAATTTAACGTGAAAGGTTTTATGATTACATAATTTTGGAAACTGACATCAGGTACATCTTGACAATACAGTACCCAGTCTCACTGGAACAAAGTTGCAAGCCTCATCAGGTGCCAAAAAACTTGTAAAACATAAAAAATTACCAAAATGTGACATACGTTTGACATATGAGGTTATCTTCTACGAACGAACATTGTGTAGTACAACAGATACGCAACAATATTCAGAGAAACCTACTACCTCCATTATCAGAGTAACGAGTGCTTCCATGGCATGATGCGGGGGACAACCTCATTATTTTGCATGCTGTTAATTCTTTGTTCTGACTGTACTGTACAAAGAGAAACTATGAACAACTTTTCAATAACATGATCCACGTGATGCTACATAAAACATACTGCAATGAATGCCGAAGTAATGCAATGGATAATGACAATCTCACTGGGAGTATCATGAAATTTGAATCACTTAAAGTACAAATTAATACATTCACTGCACTAGTTTAGTGTAAAATGGAGGAACAAGACATGTGTAAGGAACTTAGCTAGAAACCCCAAAGGACCATGACTCAGGAACCAAGTAGCCAAGAGCACAGTAATATTAAAGTGGAATTTAAGAACAGGTTGTGACCATATGAACATCACTGATGTGGCTCACAACAGGATGGTATAATAAATATCAACATGTATAACATGTTAACAATTAATTAATTAATGAGTATATGGGAAAATAATAACTTAATTTACCCATGACTGATAGCACTGTATGACACACCACAAGCTGCACTGCTGAGCCAGCCTAATGCAGCAGCATAATTACACAACTCAGTGGAAAGAAATGTGAAAGACTGGGCACTGTATTGTAAAGGTAAACTCCAGAAGTGAGATTAAGTCACCATATTGAAGCATTAACTGTCTGGTCAAAAGGTGTTCCTTTTGGATTGACTGGTTATATTATATATTTGTCTTTCTCATAATTCTCACCGTTGTCTTCTACACACAGTCTCTTTACTTGTGGTTCTTCTGGAAAATCTTCTACACAATTTCTGGAACTCTTACAATGCACATGCTGTTCCATAGTAAGAATGTTTTTTGATAACAGGAATGTAACACGCATCATCTCTTTCTTCACAGAAACATTTCGAACATAACAAATTTCTAACAAATCTTCATTCAGCTTTACTCCCAAATTTTCTTCTACCAGTTCCTTTGCTACAGCCACAGGATTATCACCCTTTGCAAAACAGTATACATAAACAACTGGGAATGTTCTTATTTCTAATAATTCTAATTCTTCTGGAGCAAAAAGACCATTAAGAACTTTCAAGAATGTAACTGCCATGGCAGGTAGATTCATTGTGATATGCATAGTGATATCCTGACAGTCCCCAGTCTGCCATCTTCTTAACATATCACTTCTTACATCTTCTTTAATGAAAACTTTGCCATCTTTATTAAAGGTCTGCATTAATTTACTCACTTTGTTTAGTTTTGTATTATGTTCCAACCACTTATGTGATTCCGGATTTAGGTCATTTGCTAAGACAATACATTTCTTCTTGGCAGCTGGTATTGAAAAAGGACCTACACCTGCAAAGACATCATACAGTATGTCCCCTTGCTTTACTTTCCTTGTTATTCTCTCATGCTCTGTAGACAGTCGTGGGTTCCAGTACACAGATGAGAAGTCAAACTCAAAGACACAGTGATTCTCTCGAACTTGAACCAACATACAATCTTCTCCACACAAGATTTCCATTTTGAAATTCCTGTATGTGTTGTCAATAATGTCTGTTTTATTAACAACTGTTCTCGCACCTTTAATTTTATCAAGTAATATTTGACCAATCACACTTTTATACTCCAGCAAGTGATCTCGGAGATTCACATGGACAATGTGCCCTACTATTGAATAGCTTGTCAAACTATCTTTATCTTTTGGTAAAATAGCTCTCAGCAATTCATCTGCTCTCCAATTATCGTACGTCAAATTTAATTTGTCAAATGTGAGAGCATCTTCGCTCACATTACAATTCTGCAGCACGTTCCTATCACCTTCTTCAATATCATCAAAGCATCTTACCACTGTAGGATTCAATGCAATTTTTCTGTCTCTAAGCTGACTAGCTGCAGCTGCACAATCATTTGGTTCATATACTTGTACAGGTTTGAAATTATCCAGTTTCAAAAGATACTTTCTAAGGTGCTTCATTATGGGACCCAACCTCCTTTCGTTTACAGTCAGCCATGGAACGACAATGCTTTTAGCAAACTTCCCCCGATCTAGAACCTTAATACCTCGTACATTGGATGGTGGTAGTAAGTCACAATGGTCTACGTTTTTGTTAATTTCACCTTCACTTAACGCACGAAACGCCATGCTGGTTTCAGACAACCCTTTCGTGGGTGATTTGCAGTAAAACCTATATCGGCATAATCGATACACAAGTGGTAAAACCTGTTTCATACACATGCGAAACTGTAAAATTCCTTCGCGTGACTCAAATTACCTGCTTTAGAGTAAACAGAAATGAATAATATTACAACACAACTGTAAGAAGTGCAGTAACTTAATTCTTACGTAATCACAGAAACGGTTACAGACATACCTCCATAGATGTTGCACAACCATTTCACGGATTAGAGCTCCACATTAATGCACCCAAAATAACTCGCAGAACTACGAGCATTACACTTGGAAATTGTATTCGATAATATAGTCAACTACTGTTCAGTTTCTCATTTCTTGACCCTACTCTCAACCCTGAAAGCACTGCAATTTTTTTTTTTTAATTCTGCGTTCTAACACCATGTAATGTGGTTGGTAGGTACCGTTTCAGGGTGAATAGCCACATCCATCTCAGTTGTGCTAAGCTGAAAATGTTCAGAACCATCTGCCAGACCGTAAGGTGACCAAATCCAGATCACAACCTACATAAGACTTTCATATGGATGTTATGTTGTTACAGAATGTCTACAATACTATGACCATGAAACAGACACATCTTTTCAAGGTCTAACACCATACACCTTAAAAGAAGCATGGTTCCTGTTGTTTCTTTTACCTCAGAAATTGGTGTGTTAGATATGCTATTAGTGACCATTAGAAATTAACACGTTCGCCGCCAGCTATTTAAATACCCAGGGGTGTTAGAGGGCCCACAGCCCCTTCTTTCATGATTTCAGTAAAAAAAAAATAATAATTACACGAAAACTATATGAGATAAAGATTTGAAATTTAGAACACACCTTCAGTAGCGTTTCAGCGTGTGATATCGTGTGTAGCAGCCTTCTTACTTGGTATTTTTTCGCACACATACTCGTCATTTTTGTGTTGGCGTTTTATCATTATTTGTGGGTGGAATATGGACCAGTTTGTGATATTTTAGTTTTCCATCAAGCCTGCCAGGGGGGTCATTTTTTGGGGCACGTTTTGTTGGAGTAGGTGTAGATGTTCTACTCGAGCCTTGCGACTCGTCAGATGATGACGGTGATGATACAGCATCTGATGTGTATATCAGATTTTCTGTTATATCTGACACGAAATCTAGGAATGATTTTCGGGAATTAGGATTATTCTTTGAAAAGGTAACATAACTGTTGAAAAAGCAACATTGGAGAAGATAGAAAAATACTTTCTTAGGCCACTTGACAGTTTGACGAATGAATAGGTAGTAAGCCAGATACTGGTCCGCTGTATCAACACCGTGCGTATGTGTTGTAATTTATGACGCATTTAGGTTTGTTTTTGCCACACCCGTTCGTCTGCTTGTTGTTTCAATTGCTTCAGCTGTATGGAGTGTTGAAATCACATTTACAAGCCTCTTATCTTGGTGTGAGATGAGTAGTATTTCCTCGTTCCTACGAAAAGTGACCTCGCCCTCCTTAAACTTTTTTGCCTCTTCTATCATGTCTTTCGGTAATCCACGATTCACTCTGATTGTTCCACAGACTCTTTAATTTCTGTAATAATTCATTCGTTTCATGGACACTATTGTAATAATTGTCTTGGTATAAGTGGTAACCCTTCCCTTCATAAGGCTCGAGTACAAAACCCACCGTTTCAGTCTATGGTCCACATTTACCATCATGAATCTGCAAGTTGCAAATATATCCAGTTGAACTTTCACAAACCATCCGTACCAGTATGCCGTACTTTGTAATTTTGCCTGGGTTATACACATGAAATCGCAAATGACCCCACCAACCAAGCATACCTTCATCAAGAGAAATTTCCCTATCTGGTATATAATTAGTTCTGAAATTATTTACACTGTCTAAAATTGTACGGATTTTGTACAAACGATCTTCGTTTGTTCCTGCTGCATTGTTGTCATTGAAGTGAAGGTGCCTTTGGATAAGCTGAAAGCAGTTTTATTTCTCGTGTTGATATTATGAACCTCGATATTCGATGCCAACTTTTCCTGGTTTTGTAGTAAGAATTTCATAAGAGATAGTATATATTGAGAGGTTATGGTCAGTATTCCCAATGATTGAAATAATGGTTTACAGGAGGTTTGGGGCCTAGAACCAGTCATAATTCTTACTATTTTCTTTTGAGCCAAAAATATTTTATTGCTCTCTGAGGAATTTCCCCAGAAAATAATTCAATAATTTATAACCGAATGGAAGTAAGCGAAATAGATCATTTTAAGCGTGTTCAAGCTGCTAAAGGAGTACATGACTCTGACAGCAAAACAGGCCCTACTCAGATGACTCTGTTAAATGCATAGGACTTTCATTTCACAAGGTTCACATCCCCCAGTCTGATGTACCCTCAAAGATATTTTAGGTAAGTGCAACAAAGGATGAGTGCAGGAATTATAAGTCATAAACTACAACCAAAAGACTGCCTGTAATTGAATACAGAAACTTTATTCAAAACAATTAAAACAAAAACAAAGTAAAAGGCACATAAGAAAATAGAATATTACTTTACACACCCCGAAGTATATGATGTAATTTTAACTGTTGTTACAGGCTTGTAAAACAAAATAACTGCTTATTTGCCTGGTGGTCCTGGTACTCACAACACGTCAACACAACATTGGGTCACTCACCTGGAACATGCAATATTTTCTTTCAATAACCTACACATTTATTATGAAAGAAAAAAGTACACTCTTCATTACACAGTTTTGATTCACAAATATGGTAATGAACATTCTATCGCCCTAATATGGAAGATAAGAATATTCTTTTCTGTCTCACATCCTGCACATCTATTGAAGTTTGAAGCAAATGCTTACTTCATTATTCCACAATGAAAAATTTTATTCCCATCATCAGATTCCCCTCAAATGATTGGGAGGTGTTTATCACTAGTACCATATGTTCTTGAGATGGACACGCAGGGAATTCAGGATTCATCAATTATAACAAATTAATATGTAAATTCTTTTCCATCATTAAGTGCAATCTGTCTTCAGCACACCAAGATACTACCCACAAAATTCTTAATCACAGTTCAGAGTTGTCAATGTTATATTTTCATAATGGCTGTCAAGATTAACTGGTCCAGTGAATTAAGTCTGTGTCACCAATTTAAGGTGGATAATCATAGCTCATTAATATCTTGACCCCAGAATTACTTAACTGGCAAGTCAAGTAACTGTATAGTACCAATTGTAAACTTTATAATCAGTTATGAGCTTCAATTTTGATGTGGCCATGAGGTGCAGGAAAGTCATCAAACAGGAACACAAAAACACTTTCCAGAACATGTTTGTGATTTCAACACAGTAAAAAATACAGTATAAAATGAATTCTTAGATAAATGTGTGAATAGCAGAACAAAGAAAAAATATAACATTAGCAAAATATGAAGCTGGTAAAATCAGGGACACAATTGTGTTCACAGGCATGACACAAGAATCACAAATGGAATTCCTCTGATAGCATTACAAATGGAGATGCTGAATAAGTAATCATGGAGGAGATGCAGGATACGGTACAGAGACCACTAAAAAGAAGATATACAGAATAAATTGAGAAGAACTGAACACAGACATAACAGGCACATTTATGGGAGAACAGAAAAGCATGAAGAAGACAATAACATATGATGTACCTTTCAGCAAACATCAGTGGATGATGATGATAGTGAAATAACTATATTGTAAGAACCATCGTATTGTGTGGACAGGTGGACAGCAGCAACAGAGATCTAATGACACATTTTTTATCTACTCAAGACAGCAGGAAATTTTGGTCTCAAAGAATCTGGCAGTACCCTTCAGTACTTTGCATAGTCAAATATTATAACCTGATAGTTATGACTTAAAATTATTATTGCAGGAAAACAACTGCTTGCTGTAATTGGTTACAAGAAAATTAACTTCTCTTCACTTGAAAATTGATGCAGCATAGACAGCAGATGGAGAAGGTAACATTCTGAACAAAAGATTTGAATACAGAGTGACTGTTTATTCATCAAACGTTTGATACCAGATTCAAACCCATGTGGTCTTTCACATCAGGATATCTCTGAAGGATACAGTGTTCAGTATTAACCCTACACACATCATGATTTGAGAGAGGCAACCAAGCAACAAGTATTTTCAGTCTTTACAGTACAGTGCAAGCTGTACTATTAGAATTTCATCCTTTAACTTTCACACATAATTTCACCAAAGGAGGTATATGTAAGATGTTTCACACTGAATATTTTAGTTCCTCTGTGTACTAAGAAACAAAATCCATGGACCAGAGTCCTTCTTGGGAAGCTAACAGATCCTCAGCTGGTAAAGAAGTTCTCAACATTATAAGGAGCCTGAAAAGCCATTACTGTGTTCACATAAACCCATCCTTCATCCTTATCCTGAGCCAAATATATACAGTCCACATCATCCCATTCTCGCTCTTTAAGATATATCAATAGTAACATTCCATCGACACCTAAGATCTCCCAAGTGGTCTCCTTCTTTCCCGTTTCTCCATCAGAACCCTGTTTTGCATATCTATTCCCTACCACCATTCTCCACCCATCTCATTCTCCTTGATTTTATTACCCTAATAATATTTGGTGAGGAGTACAAATCATAAAGCTACTGACTGTGCAGTTTTATGCAGTATCCTCACACTTAGGCCCAAATACCTTCCTCAGCAACTCTATTCTCATACATCCTTGGCCTTACTTAATGTGAAAGCCCAAGATTCACATCCATATAGCAAGGCTCAATCACAATTCTGTATATAGTAAACTTCGTTTTTTTATACAGCATAAGGAAAGACAAAATATTTTGGACTAAATGTTAGCCAGCACTCCCAAGATTTAACTCTTTAACTGCTGAGTACAGTGAATTTTGTACAAATATTACAGTCTCCTTGGATACAATACCATGTAGATGAGCCTATCCTGAAAATGGAATTGATGGGTCCACCCAAAACACTGGCACATTTCCAACAGATTACATGACATCACATTCAAGTAGATGGTATTCTTCATAGCCACTGTTGTGAGAACCTCACATAAAACACCGTTTTCATTGTTTTACACCTAAACAAAGTGGTTTGACACAGGGGTGCACAAATCACCATTGCAACTAAATTTTGTGCTGTGGTGCATAATATTTATGGATCCCGAGAATGGTACTTGCTTCATGTCACCCTTCTGGTACCTAGAATCTGGAGGTGGCTCCCAAATTTTTGGAAAATTTGTGTACTCTGGTTTGATATATATAAAATATCTTCAACAAAACCCATCCTCTGTACCTGGAATGGTTAGCTCCATTATACAGAATCCTTCTTAAGATACCTAAAGCTTTCAAACTGATCAACAAATTCCCTGCTTTTATGAAACTCTAAGGTTCATTATGTTGCTCATAAAAGGCCATCACTGGATCCTATTGTAAGCCATTTGAATAGAGTCCACACTGTAATATAATAATTCTATGACATCTATTTCTAGCTGTATGCAAATCTACCAAGTGTTTTCTTTACTAGAGACTTTCCTACAAAACTTGTGTAACATAGAAATCTTAAAATGTATGTGTTTCAAATACATCTGTGTTGCAATTTGAACAACAGATGAGATACAGTGTTATATTCCTGTAAGTTCAATTCTTTCTTCTAAATTTCAATACTGATAGAGTTACTTAACTTTTTAATGACTATGTCTTACAATAAATACAGAAACTGTTGTCTCTGGTTGCATATATCTGAGCTAACAATCTTGTTTATTTGGTAAAATTCACCAAAAAGCAAGTTACGCTGTCATAAGAACAGGTCCCTAATATGGTGGCATTACATACACATAATGGACATGTTTAAAACATTAAAGACAAAAATAATGCAGAACAATCAAGAATGTTGGTAGTGTGCACTGCCTGACCACATTAAATGTTTGTTACATTCAGAGTTAAACTATTTAAGACTTCAGTTGGTACACAATAAATCATACAGCTGGTATAGTCATTGTAACACATTTCTGGTCTTCCCTGCAGCCAATCTGAGAAATCTGACACCAGTGCTTCTACCTCCTGACACCCAAGCTCATGTAGTCAGATAGTATGAGTAAGCATGTTAAATCAGAAATTTAATAAAAAAATATTTATGAAAAACAGAACCAAGAATTCACAGAGATGAATTCACTGTCACAACCAAAATGTGGAGGAGGAAGAGAAGAAGAAGCAGAAGAGAGAGAGAAGAAATAAAAGAAATATTAGAAACAGAAAAAAAAAAATCAGAAAACTAATGCACAAATATTACACAACAGTGTAACAGAGATGTTATCACAATGTACTGACAAATTGATATAAGATAAAAAAAAAAAACAACCGTCTTTATAGTTATAGTTTCTACATGGGTCTTCCACATATGACTGCCCACTGTCAGAAGTTATGACATTATGGCTAAGACAAATCTCTGTTACTGTTACACCGTTTCACAGGGTACTAGAATAACATAATGTAATATCATGTAGTTAGTTACTGTAGTTAGTCCATCTACAGACACTAATGAGTAAAACCTGTAACAAAATTTCCATCCAGGCAATAAACAAATGGAAATAAAAATACATTAGCACAATAAAAACAAAAACAAAAAAAACCATGAAGACATAAATAGGAAGTTTTGAAACACAGTGTTAAATACATAATATGGCGATGTCCAAAATGACTATGTCCTACAGCATAAAGTGCTGCACAGTAATACAGAAAACCTGAGGCAAGTTGCAACACTGCAGCTACTATTAACATATCAGTGTGACATGCAAAATGTTCACGTTTTGAAATGCCCCATGTCCGGCACTATACGGGGGCAAGGCATAGGTTTGTAACAGATGACCAAAAACGTAACTGTGGAAACTGCCTTGCCTGCAATGTCGACAGTACCACACCATACATTTGTATAAAACACTTAGAACTTTGAGGCATATTTGCAAGTCACAACAGTGTACTTTACAATAATAGTACCTTAATATAGGCCTAAGATTTGGCTTTTCTCACACTACAATCTTTGTTACATTTAACAAATCATTCTGTGTCACTATGAAGAAACTACTACTCACAGACTTCCCATATTTTTATATGGGAGTCATGATAATAATCATTACATTGCACGAATACAAAATTACATTATCAAAAAGTATACCTAATGTGTTTTCAGTATAGGACTTTACCTAATCAATAATCAGTGCAAGTGAGTCAGTTATAAACCCATGAATCAATTTCATCCCTTTAATACATCCTGTGTTCACAGAAGGTATGTAGGAAACTGACGTATAAGAGTAGGCTTACAATGGAGATTCATGAATACTTGTGTGGCTGCAAATGCATCAGTAATGTTTCAATTAACATCATATGAGAACCTAAATCATTGCAATTTCAGTTAACTGTCAAGTAACAGTTCAGGAAATTACCCACATCATTGAGACAGTGGAGTACAGTTAAATACTGTAGACTCAGTACATTAGAATCTATTAATTTATTTACTGATTTAATACTGCTTTATCGTGTAAACGAGAAAATGGAACCAACTTTTACCTATTTTAAGAGGCTGCCACACAAGTATAATGGGCAAAATAATAAAGAAAAAGCACTAGAGTTGAGACCTAGATAAACCTTGTAAATTCCTGTTCATAACATACTGTCAGGCAAGGAACAAGAAAACATGACAGTAAAAATATAGGCAAAAGTTAGAAAAACTATAGCACTCTTTACAGCACCATTAGGCATAAACAGATCAACCGAGATCAGAGTGGAACACGGTACACAAGCAAATCCCAAAACCATTACCAATTAATTTGGTGACTGCAACAGACTGACAACTGTTAGGCCTGCATGTCTGTGTGCTGCCTGAATAATTTTATGCAGGGTTTATAAATATTAATTATTTATGAAGATGCAAAAAAGGTACAGTACTCTACAAAACAGAAGTAATATAAATAACAACCATTACAAAAGAGAGACTGTGTAACAGACTGGCAGGTTTCAGACATTAAAATGTCTGTCAGCACAAATTTAATGGAATGTTATTTTACCTTCTTCAGGATTTAAAATATCACAACCTCAACATGCCTTGCAATGATCTCAACATGCTTGTTAGAATTACCTTACTTCAGATACACAATATGCTGTTCAATGTTAAAAGGAAAAAGCACAGATATACATCTGTTATAATGTATGCAATAACTACTGCCTATGCAACTGACCAATGTTAAAACAAATGCAACAGTGTATTTGTAATACACCCAATATTTTGGAATTGTATATTCTTAGATTTTAAAAATACAAAATCTTTCAATGACTAAGGGAGCCACTATCCTTTCACTGGTCATTTGTTATGGCATAAAAATTTGATCCAAGTCTTTGCTATTTAATAAGTTACCCAAAAAGAAATTTAACCCTTATCCTGCTAACATGGAAAATATGGTGAGCTCCTATTAATGCAAGCAAATGGCAGATGGGATTTAATTCGGCATTTAAAGGGTTAAACTCCCAAAAGATATGTGTTCTGTATGTACAATTTTGCAACAAAAGTATAACAAGTAACACTTGGCCATATGCGATGCAAGTTTACATGGGAATGTAAGAGAAATATTTTGGAAATGCACATTTTTAGACTTCGGAAATACCAAAATCTTTACATGCCAACATGTCTAATGATTTACAGATCCACTATCCTGTCAGTGTACATTTGTTACTGCATAAAAAGGATTAAATAGGTTCTGAAAAAAGTCTTCACTATTCTCAACTTCAGTACCACAATGATCTGTGTGGTCACCAGCCACTTACGACTCTGAAGGGGACTCTGAGGCCCTCTGAATAAGAATCCACAGCTGTTTTATAGACATGGTGGAAGGGAGAAAAAAAATCCCCATAAATTCACATATATGGCAAATTTATATATTGGTGATTATAATAAATAAGTATGTCACAGCAACAAAGCATTTCATAGACAAATGCTGCAACACATCCAGTACTGTTTCAAACAAACAACACTCACTATGAACCAAAATTTCCATATCAAGTAGCAAAAATGCTTTTTAGCTAACTTCAGGACTGGAATTAAATAATGTCAGAAGGGAGTTGAACAACATATTTACAGGCACACACCCAGAGTTTTTGACGGTAGTGCCTTGATCCTAAGGCTATATGTAATTTATGTTTGATTTTAAAAACTGTTATAAAAATCATATATATATATATAGAACTACCTCTATAAAGCGAGACTACCTAGTTTTCTCCTTTGATAATCGCCTTACCTCTATGTAGGTACAGACATAAAAATCTCACTGATATACTTTGATCACATTTTTAAGCACTAACCCTTCTCTGAATCAAGATCTGTACATAAAAGTCTAAAAGTATACATTCTGATCAAATCTGTAAGTCAAAGAATCGTCACGTCTGTATCTTGCTAGTGCCATTACGTATGTTACAGAGTGTAAGACTCATTACAGACTGAAGCACTGTTACATACTCAGTGACCATAACCTTGCCACAAGGTAGGTTCAGAATGTATGTATATTCTCTTTGCTAGAAAACAGATAAGCAGGAACTTCACTTCTTCAGACATATCCATTCACTTGATAACTACTGCTACATTAAAATGGCAAAGTAACAAACATAAAATACATAATGCTGATGTTATGGCATAGCAACAAACATAAAATACATAATGCTGATGTTAGTCAATCTGTGGAATGTTAATGACTGCCCCTTATGGCAGCCGGTCCAGACATCACATGGAAATGGCGCTGCGACGAACTGCAGCACTCAGCAAAGGGTCAGGATCGGGCTCTTCTGTTATGACATTCACCTTGACCCATTCTCTGTTGGCATTTGACTTCTTCAGAGCATCTATCACTGCTTGAACATACAGGCCATCCTCAAATGTTGCAGCTTGGGCAACAGGCTCTTTCACCCAACCACGCTTATCTTCAACTGGAAGAAATGCCTCTCTCAGAGCCCCAATCATTTTGAAGAGCCCCTTCATGTATGGACGTGGGATGGCAGTGGCTGCTGTGGAATTTATAGCTCCACCACGCTGCAGATCTTCAACATCAAGGTAGATCACATCTTCTTTTGAAGAACTGGATTTACGGCCATAGAGATCTCCACCACGAACCATTAAATGCCCTGCCTGCCCACATATGAGCACTTCTTGACTGAATGATGCTGGGAGATGGTTGTTTAAGGTAGCAGTGACAAGGGCTCCACCACTCATTTCCATTTGAAATGTGCAAAAGTCGGGGCTGGATATGTGCCGTATCCCATTCACATGGTCTGTAGTCTTAGTGAAAGTTCTGATGACACCATGAACTCTCACTGCTCGCTGAGATGTTAAATGTGACACCAAGTCTATCACGTGGCTCCCCACTAGAGTAAGAACACCTCCCCCCATTGTGTCATCACACAGCCAGTCATATGCATCATGAAGCAAACTTCCCATTTGCACACGCACATCACAAACTGTTATCTCCCCCTCTTGTCCAAGATAACCATCCACAATGGCTCTGCGCATCTGTCCAAAGGCAGGAAGAAATCTTAGACTGTGGTTTATAATGGAGATCAAAGATGGATAATACTGAGATGCTCGAACCATCTTTAAAGCCTCTCCCTGACAAAGGCCAGCTGGTTTGTCACAGAGGACATGCTTACCAATTCCTAATGCCTTAACTGCAATTTGGGCATGCAGATTGGGCGAACAAATAATAAATATGAGATCCACATCTTTCCTTAGTAACACATCATCGATTTTATTGGTGTGAAATGGAATTTCAAGTTCCCTTGCTGCCTCTTCGGCAGCACTCAAAGTTCTACCCCATAATGCTTCCACTTTGAAACCCTTCTCTCGCAAGAAGGGTACTACAACTTTTACAACATTTCCAGTTCCAAATACTCCAATTCCGGGGAGCATTATCTTGCTACGAATGCTCTAACCTTAAAACCCGTAGAAAATATTTCACAATTTAACAATTCCATTTCGGAAGGAACAGTTGGTAATTTTCAAAACTTATACATCTAAGGGGCTAGCTACCACTTTTAAATACACTTATAACACAACAAAACCTCACTGTTTCTGATACTTATGACAATTCCCAGCAGACGACAACTTGCGAATCTCACTAACAGGCGCCATTTTGACACACACTGCCGCAGTTTTGTTCATGTTTGTAATGAGAATCAAATGACTGTTTAATTAAAATCTAATTTGGATACTGTGTATCTACAAATATCATGTTATATATGATCAAAAATATCATGTCTTAACCAAAACTGATGAAATTGCGAAAGTAAACGGAGAAATCCACCAATAAATAAACATACCTCATAGTTTCATGTGAGGCAAAAGCGGGGGGGGGGGGGGGGGGAGGGAAAAAATTTTTTTTTAAAATGGGGAAGTTTTTTTGTAAAAAATAAGCTGCTTAAAAAATATATTTTTGTTTTTTATTTTTTTAA